>Ga0070730_10000457_pt1 | contig 48140 bp, 44 predicted proteins | sample Coa_R1_3_FD_66447 | JGI IMG/M metagenome (GOLD analysis project Ga0070730, IMG submission 66447) | Surface soil microbial communities from Centralia Pennsylvania, which are recovering from an underground coalmine fire - Coalmine... | ecosystem: Environmental > Terrestrial > Soil > Unclassified ...
GCGCCATATCGCTTCGCAAGGCCGCCGGCAAGCAGCGATCCAATCGGCTGCACTCCCATGAACATCGTCGCGTAAACCGCCATCACGCGGCTGCGCAATTCATCCGGCACACGGTTCTGCACCGTCGTATTCGTCGCGGCCATTTGTGAAGTCGCGGCAAATCCGAAAACAAACATCACCGCGGCGGAAACCCAGAACCAGCGCGATTGCGAGAACGCAATCAAGCCAACCGACGCAATCAAAAACATTGTCCCCACCCAATTCACCATCCCTTTGTAATTCGTTCGCGCGGCAAATTGCAGCGCGCCCAGCACCGCGCCGATTCCCGAAGCGCTCATGAGCAATCCCAAACCGCGAGGCCCGCCGTGCAGCACATCTTGCGCAAAAACGGGCATGAACACCATGTACTGCAAGCCGAAGCAGCTCAGCATGCTCAGCAAAATCAGCACCGACCGAATCGCGCGGTCGCTCATCGCAAAGCGGAATCCTTGCAAGAAGCTTTGCCACGCGGAGCGCGTCTCCGCCATTTCTTCTTGCGGCGCAATCCGCATCGCCAGCAGCGCCAAAATCACGGCGAGAAAACTCAATCCATTTACAAAAAAACACCAGCCTTCGCCGACGAGGGCGATGGAAAATCCCGCGATCGCCGGCCCCACCACGCGCGCGCCGTTAAAAATCGAGGAATTGAGCGCAATCGCATTCGGCAGATCCGGCTTGCCCACCATGTTCACAATAAACGACTGCCGGATCGGCACATCAAACGCGTTCACGATTCCCTGAAAAAAACCCACCACGATCACCACCCACGCCCCGCGCCGATCGTGAATGACATGCTTCAGCGTCAGCACCGCAAGCAAAAACGCGAGCAACATCGATGCCGCTTGCGTCGCAATCACGCCGCGATGCCGGCTGTATCGATCGCCAACATATCCGCCCACCGACGAAAGCAGCAGCATCGGAATCTGATTCGCAAATCCAAAAACGCCCAGCAGCGCCGCCGAACCCGTCAATCGGTACACCAGCCACAGCTGCGCCGCGTTCTGAATCCACGTGCCGCACAGCGAAACAAGCTGCCCGCCGATGAATAATTGAAAATTGCGATGTTTTAATGCGCGAAAGCGGGAGGATGCGAGGCTGCCCGAACTTTCCTCCCGATGGATTTCACTGTGGCCCGTGGCCAAACGAATCTCCTCAATCTGTTGGATGCAACGGAATGCGAATCGTCACCATGACGCTTCTTTCGCGTTCCCGTCAATCGTGTTCCCTATTGTCTCTGATTTAGGTCGCGGCGGACTATCCGCGAACCTGCCATTTGCTCAAGCGACTATTCCGGCGCGAAACCGCGCGCACCGCACAATGCCGATCGCAGCTGCCTGTAAATTCGCTTGGCGCGGTACGGTACAGCGGTCGTTGGCGAGAAGTGTTCGAAGGTTTGCCCGGCTTAAAACTTACAACTTTTCACTTACAACTCTCACTCATTCGGCGCATCCGGCGCGCCGCCCACATGCAAATGGCTCAAATCGCGCAGCATCGATTTATCTTCTTCCGTCATCCCGCGCGTAAAATTCGGATCGGCCAGATGCTGGTTCCGCGCCGATTCCGGCATATTTTTCAATACGCCCAGCCGCTGCTGAATCGCGCGTTGCCGTTGCGGCGGCAGTTGTTGCCAGCGCGGCAGCACGTCGGTCTTAATGTGATTTCTCTGCTCGGGCGACAACCGGTTCCAGTTTTGCGCCGCTTCCTGCATTTGCTGCCGTTGCGCCGGCGGCAAATTCTGGTACTTGCGGTAATTGTCCAGCGCGCGTTGCTGCTGTTGCGGATTCAAGTTGTTGAAGTTTCTTGCCGGCGGCGTATTCGCCGATGGCGGCCGATTCTGCTCGTTCCGCGCGCCGGCCGGCGGCCTATTTATATTCGGTGCGGCGGATCGATTCGTGGCGGGCGGCCGATTCGCATTGTTATTGTTCCGCTCGGCGCGCCGTTCCTGGCGCGGCTGCGGTCTCTGCTCCTGCCGCGGCCTTGGCTCGTTCTTTGGCGGACGATTTTGCCCCTGCGCCGGCGACACCACAAGCGCACCGAGTGTCAGTGCCATCAACCAGCCTGCGATTTGGAATCGTCTCGTCATCTCTCTTTACATCTGCTGCGGTTGCTGTTGCTGCGACGTCGCATCGGAATCGCTCGAATCGTCATCCGGCGCCTGCGACAAATCCGACAGCGGCGCAAAATTCGAAATCACGTCGTAATCCACATTCTCCACAACCGGCAAATCCGTTTCGGCAATCGCAGGGTTTTCCACCGGCCGCGATCCCAGCCATACCGTCGCCACCAGCAGCATCGACGCCACAAACGCGATCCGCGGCGATGGCGCGAGCCACGCCAGCCAGCTCCGCCGCTTCTCCGGCTCCGCCGCCACCAGCGCATGCACTCGCGCATTGAACGCGCCCGAAGGCTCGATCACCGGCAGCTCATCCAGCAAATCGCCCACCGCGCGAAATTCATTCACGCGCACACGGCACGCCGCGCAACCCACGAGATGCTTTTCCATCTCGCCGCGTTCGCTTTCTTTCAGGCGGCCATCCACATACGCCAGAATCCGCGTTTCCATTCGTCCACAACTCATGACTACCTTCCTTCTGGGGCCCTCGTGCTTCACTGCGCGCGCCATGTAGCGCCGGCCTTCCGAGGCCGGCATCTTCATTTCGCCGCGCTCGCCACAAGCGGGGCCAGTTCCACTCGCAGCGTTTCGTACGCCCGGAACAGCAGCGATTTCAGCGCGCTCTCCGAGCACTGCAAAACTTTCGAAATCTCCGCGTAGTCCAGCTCCTGGTATTTATGCAATAAAACCGCCGCGCGTTGCTTTTCCGGCAGTTTCTCAATCGCATGGCGAATCATATTCTTTCGCGCCTCTTCCACCAGGTGCTGCTCAATGTCCGGATGCTCGTCCGCTATTTCCATCGGTCGCTCGTCGCCGTCTTCCGCATCCGCCACGATCGGCGCGTCCATCGACGTTTCCAGCTTCTGGTACCGATGGTCGCGCAGCGAATTCAGCGCCAGATTGGTCGCAATCCGAAACAGCCAGGTGGTGAACTTCGCGCTCGGCTCATAATCCTCCCGCGCGCGATACACCCGCAAAAACACTTCCTGGGCCAGATCTTCCGCCTGTTCCCGGTTTCGAACCATCCGGTACAGGAAGTTGACCAGTGGCGTCCGATAGCGCTGTAAGAGAAGTTCGAACGACTGTGCATCGCCCGCCTTCACGTCCAGCATCAGTTGGACGTCCGACCTGGTCATAGCAACCACATCCTATCGAACACCTGAATTATCAGAAAGTTGCGAGGTAGTGTCCGTTACCGGCGACACTCTCGTCAAGCTCAAACATGGAATAAGTGCTGCATTATCAACACGCTAGCAACGCCAATAAACACCAAAACCGCCATCCGCCAGTTCGGCTCCTTGTTCACTTCCGGCAGCAGGTCCGTCGCCGCCACGTACACCGTCACCCCGCCCGACAGCGGCAACGCATACTGTAGCTGACTCTGCAGCAAACTCGTCAGCAAAACTCCCAGCAACGTCGCCGCGCCGAGCGCCGCCGCCGCCTGAATCGCCTTTTTTCTTCCCTTCCCGCACGCCAGAAAAACCGACGCCACCGTGAATCCCTCCGGCAGCTTGTGCAGAAAAATCGCGATAAAAATCACCGTCCCCAGCCACGCAGAAACCAAGAAGCCCGACGCGATCGCCACTCCATCGAAAAACGTATGAATCGTCAGTCCCAGCATCACGCTGCTCTGCGCGCGGCGATGCGACATCTCCTCCGTATGCGTCTCTTCGCCAAAATGAAAATGCGGCGCCAGCGTATGTTCGAAAAGGTGTACCAGAAAAAATCCCGCCAGCACAAAAAACAGCGCCCCGCGTCCCGCCAGCGCAATCGATTCGGGAATGATGTCAAGGAACGCCACCGCCAGCATGTAGCCGGCGCCCAGCGCCAAAAAATATTGCAAATACTGCCGCGGCCAATCCTTGCGTACGACAAAATACCCGCCCAGCAAATTCCCCGCCGCGGCCACCAGCCCCAGCCCCGCCGCCATCGCCGTCCGCATTGCCAGTTCGTGTTCCATTTCGCCTAGGTAAGCCCAAGCAGGTCAGTTTGAATTTTTTTGGTTCGTGACACAATAAGTCAAACCTTCAAACTGACCTGCGCCGCTAAACTGAATCGTTGACGCAGCAGAATACACCACTCTGCCGGATTGTTTGGAACTACCTGGAAGGATCCGTCTTCGCCGCAGCGCGCAACGCTTCCGCACGCGCCTGCGCAACTTGCGCTTTTGTTGCATCTCCCTGCGTTTGCGCAAGCTCCGCTAGAATGTCCCACGCCGCCGGATTCTCCGGCATCAACTGTGCAGCTCGCTCCTGCTGCGCGATGGCGGCAGGCAAATCGTTCATCGCTCTCAGCGCCCGCGCCCGCGAAGCCGCCAGCCTGCCATTGAAATTGCGCCCTTCTTCCGAGTTCACGTCATTTCGATACGGGCTTTTCGCATCCGCGCGGTCAAAATCCGCAAGCGCATCCTTCGGCCGGCCCTCGGAAATCTCAACCAGTCCCAGGCTGCGCAATCTTTCATGGGGCGCGAGCGAAAGCTCAATCGCCTCGCGTACGCAACGCTCTGCATCGGCATAGCGCTTTTCGCTGTTATAAAGCGCCGCCAGCGCAAACCATCCCTCATCGCTCGGCCGCTTTCCCGCCGCGCGCAAATACTCCTGCTCCGCTTCCGCCATTCTGCCGTTGGCCTGCAAAAGCTGCGCCTTCGTCAAATGCAAACTTTCGTTGTCGGGAAAAAGCGTCTCCGCCTGCTGCAGCGCGCCGTACGCTTCCGCATCGCGCGACAATATGTAATAGACCGACGCCGCATTCAGCAGGAAGTTGAACCGCTCCGCCCGCGCCCGCCGGCTATTTCCTTTCGCGGCCTCCGGCTCGTGCAAAACGGCCTTTTCGCACTTCATTCCAAACTTTTCAATCCATGCGGAATTCTCCGGACGATTTCGCACAAACAGAATCGCAACATCATCCACATAAACCGGTTTCCAATTCGTGCTGCGGCAAAATTCCGCCAACGGAAAAGAATTCAGTCCCCAATAGCGCGAAAGCGAGAACTCAATCGTATTGATTTTCCATTTTTCCGCCGATTGTTCCCAGATTTTCGAATCCGGCGCCGCCGCAGAGAGCGCCCGCTGCTCCAGAAAAATATCCGTCCCAAACGGTATGCTGCGCCCGTCCGCAAAAACCGGGAATTTTTCCCCCAGCCGCCAATTCAAGAACCCTCCGGCGTTGTAGCTATGGAAGAGATTCCGCGGCAATTTCTCGCGTTCAAGAAACGCCGCCGCCTTTTCCGGAAACCACCACGATTCGCCCGCTCCAAATAGCGCAATTTCTCCCGCATCGAGATAGTGCCGCTGCGTAACAAGGTCGTAGGCACGCCCTCCCGCCAGCGCCAACGCAAGCCCGGCAACCGCACCACCCGCTGCGCCAGTCCAGTTGGGTTTCCATTTCAAGGAACCGCTCAGCTCAACCAACAACGTGCCGCCAATCACAACCACTAAAATCGCGAAAATCGCCTGGAAGCGCACATGGCGGATCGCTTCCACCATTCCGCCTGCCAATAAAATTGCCGCGCCAATCCGTTTTTGAAAACGGCACATCGCGAGCGCCAGCACTCCCATCGCAAAAATCCACCAGTCCCCGCTCGCTGCATCGCCGGGGCTCAAGCATTGCCGAAGCGCCAGCGCATTAAAATGCATTCCCGACCACTCTCCGATGAAATCATTCGAAGCCTGGGCAGCGGCATTTTGCAGTGCCAGCGATTTGTAGATTCCGATTCCCCATGGATTCAAAATCGTTGTCACCGCGCTCGCTGCAATCCACGGAAGCGCTTGTTTCGCGCGCAAAAAAGCCCCGGCGCGCTGTTCCACAAAGAGCGACGCGAACGCTTCCATCCCCAGGTATCCAGCCATCAGCGCAAGTCCCGCCACAAATCCGAGATGCAGATTCACCCACACCGGCATCAGCACCGGCAATAGCCACAACCGGACGCGCTCTCCCTCGTGATGTCGCCAAAGCAGCACAAGCATCGCCGCAAACAATATCGTCGTGAATAAATCCGCGCGCGGCCCCGTTCGAAGCGCAATCGCCGGCACCGCAATAATCGCCAGCGCCGCCGTCGCTGCGCTTCCTCGCCATGTCATCAGCGCCACGGTTCCCACGCACGCGAGCGCGCTGAACCAGGAAATCGCCGCATATCCGCCAATCAAAAAACACAAATAGAAAATCACTTCGCCCAGCGGCGGATACACCCATCGCGCGCCGGGAACCGTGTACGTATACAAAGCCGTCGAGGGAATCTGATGCTGCTGAACGATGTATTTTCCGGTTGCCAGCTGCCAGCCAATATCCGGGTCGCTCACCGTCCGCAATCCAGCCAGCAGCGCATACCCGAGCGCAATCGCAATCAGCGCCACGCGCAACCAATCGCGCCGTTTATCGGCCGTAAATCTCATCGAGTCTGATTTTGGTGGGGAACTTCCGGCCGCGCAACGTGCGTCGCGCGCCGGTGTGACCGATTCCTACCGGCTCTGCTTCCCGTCCGACTATCCCGAGTGCCGGAACAAAATCACATCGCCTTCCTGCACGATGTACTCTTTCCCTTCCAGCTTCACCTGCGCCTTTTCCCGCGCCGCGCCCAGCGATCCCGCCGCCACCAAATCGTCCCACCGCACCACTTCCGCGCGAATGAATCCCTTTTCAATGTCGCTGTGAATCGCGCCCGCCGCTTTCACCGCATTCGTATTCTTGTGAATCGTCCACGCGCGAACCTCAGGTTCGCCGGCCGTGAAAAACGACGTCAGCCCCATCAAGTCATACGTCGCGTGAATCAGCCGGTTCAGTCCCGGCTCTTTCAATCCGTACGAAGCCAGCAATTCCGCCGCTTCTTTTTCATCCATCTCCGCCAGTTCCGCTTCCAGCCTTCCGCACACCGCCACCACTCCCGTATTCGGCCGCCCTTGCAGCGCGCCCAGCTTGTGCCGTTCAACCGCCGTCTCCAGCTCGCCCGCCTCTTCGTCGCCCAAATTCAGCACAAAGAGCATCGGCCGTTGCGACAAAAACAAAAATCCGCCAATCGGCCGCCTCTCTTCCGGCGTCAACACCAGCTCGCGCAGCGGCTTTTCCGCTTCGAGATGCGCCTTGCACTTTTCCAGAACCGCTTTTTCCAGTTCGAATTGCTTGTCGGCCTTCTTCTTCAAATCTTTTTCCAGCCGCTCCAGCCGCTTCGTAATCTGATCGAGGTCCGAAAACATCAACTCCAGTTCCAGGTTCGTCGCATCGCGCAGCGGATCGATGCTTCCCTCGGCGTGCGGCACGCTCGGATCGTCAAACACGCGAATCACGTGCAGGATGCAATCCACCTCGCGCAGCGACGCCAGCGATTCGCGCATGCGCTCCTTCTGCATCCCGCCGAGGTCCACGTACTGCACCGTCGCGTACGTAATTTTCTTCGGGTTATACAGCTTCGCCAAATCCAGCAGCCGCGGCTCCGGCACTTTCGCCATGCCCACCCGCGTCTCCTGCCCGCCCTTTGACGCATCGACATGCGCCTTCGTCAAAATCCGGAACAGCGTCGTCTTCCCAACCTGTGGTAGTCCAATAATTCCTGTTTGCATAAACCCGAAATTTTAGCACACACCGGTTTTGTCCCGCCGTTGTAGAGGCCGCCTTCCGAGGCGGGCTCTTCGCCAGTCGCTCTAAGGCCGCGCTTGACGAGTTAATCGCATTCTGCTTACCCTATGTAGAATGTACTTACATAGAAACATCCGCCTGCATGCCCGGAACTACTGGGGCCAAACGGCGATTTTTGCAACGCTATGCTGTTTTGAACGTCAATCGCACTTCCTGCGGTCCGACGCATGTTTGGCGACTGCAGAGATTTTGCGGGAAGCAGCCGCTTCACGACGTTTCGTCATTCACGCCTATTGCTTCATGCCGGACCATTTGCACTTACTTGTCGAAGGTCTGGATCGCGACTCCGATTTCTTAAACTTTATGAAGACGTTCCGGATTCGTTCATCCCGCCGATTCACCCGATCCAGCGTTTCACTCCTTTGGCAGAAGAAATTTTTCGATCATATCTTGCGCGCATCGGAGTCTCTCGAATCCGTGGCGCTCTACATCTGGCTAAACCCGATTCGCGCCGGATTAGCAAAGAACTTGGGTGAATATCCCTTCGCGGGTTCGTTCTCTCGGTGGATGCCTCACACTTGCCCTATACAAAATATTTGGGCGCCTCCAAAATCCGAAAAGAGCCCGCCTCAGAAGGCGGCCTCTACGGGTCACTTGTGAGAATTCTGGCGCCGTCGATCATCGGGAAGCCGTTGTAGCGGCCGCTTTCTGAAGCGGGCGTTTTTTTGCAATCAGAGCACTATCGGCCAGTAACGTGATGAACAGGAGGCTTTCGAAACGCTCGCCACACGATTGAAATCAGGTACAAATCACCGAGGGTCAAGACACCAAGAAGGGCATACTCAATCCGTCTGTGCCAAGGGTGTTGCTGGAAATCTAGCTCAAATTCCCAATCCATGTCCGGGTGAGGCGCGTAGACAGTGTGCGGGAATACCAAATCTAAGCGTTGGTCAATCGCGTGCCGCCATTCGTAGGGCAAGAACCCTTCGAGCAAGCCCATTCCGAGGTAGAGAAGTCCACCAAGGGTTAGAAGGAGCAGTCCCTTCTTCAATTTTGTATGCAGAGGCATGGCCGCATGTTCTCACAGAATATCGTGTCACAAGCGAGACTCATCCATCTCTGTACCCTCCGTGACTCTACGGCAAATTGCTCTTTCAACTTTCTATTTTTCTTCGCTTGGAATAAAATTTTTCGTCATGATCAACCAACCGCCCACCCTTCCTTTCGACCTCGCCGCCGCCGTAAATCATCTCTCCGCCAGCGACAAAACCATCGCCGAACTTGCCCGCTCCGCCCCTCCCTTCCACGCCGAAATGGATCCGAACCAATCCCCTTACGAAGCCCTCCTCGAAGCCATCGCTTACCAATCCATCTCCGGCAAAGCCGCGGCCACCATCTTCGGCCGCGTCAAAGCCCTCAGCAAGACTGGCCGCATTCCCACTCCGCAAGAAATGATCAAGCTCCGCCCCCAATCCCTCCGCAAAGCCGGCCTCTCCAGCGCAAAAGTCCTCGCCATGAAAGACCTCGCCCAAAAAACAATCGAAGGCGTCGTCCCGACGCTCGAACAATCCGAAAAACTATCCGACGCCGAACTAGTCAAGCGCCTCGTATCCGTCCGCGGCATCGGCGCCTGGACCGTCGAAATGTTTTTGATTTTCCGCCTCGGCCGCCCCGACGTTCTTCCCATCCACGACCTCGGCGTACAAAAAGGCTGGTCCGTCGCTTACGGCAAAAAGCACAAACCCAGCCCCAAAGAACTCCTCGCCTTCGGCGAACGCTGGCGCCCCTACCGCACCGTCGCCAGTTGGTACATGTGGCGCGCCTTCGAGCGAGCCGGCTACGCCGCCACCAACAAAATTCAACCCAAACCGACAAAGCGTAAAAAGAGACTTTCCAAATCGCCGCAGCGAGCGCGCAAAATCAAGTCCCGCCGCTAACGGGGAACAATTTCGCGTTCCCGGCGTCCAATCCTTGCAGACTCAATGCTCCTTCTTCGATTCAAACGAATAGGCATTTATTTCATCGAGTCCGTGTTTATTCCTTTCGGCGCAATCTTGGGCCTTTCTCTGGGCCTCATCTTCTTCGAATACTTGAATGTTCGCGATCCCTTGCCGGTTCTTGCTTCTGCCTTGCTGCTGTCATTTATGCTTTTCATTTATGTCCGCCGAAAAACTTCGCGTTTCAAGCTCCACTATGACGCCATTCGTTTTCTTGCAAGCAGGCAATCCCCGATCAGGCATCCTCGGCGAGCAAAGCTGATTCGCAACGTCAAACGAATCTTGCTTTGGCTGCCCAGCGCTTGGGCTCTAACGGTTCTCGTCGCTTTTCCGCAAGTGACGCATCTTTTTCATCCCCGCGCAGAAATGGGAGATTCCGGCATACGCCCTTGGATTTTTCTACCCAAACTGCACAATCTCTCCCACCCGGGATCGGACCATTTGCTTCACAATCAGGTCCACATTCCATGGAACTGGACAATCCTCAACACATTCGACGCTCCAGGCAGATTCTCCTCCGTTTATATCCTGATCGACCATCAAGCACCGTGGCCGTTCGGAGGGAAATTCAGACCCAATCAGGATAATTATCTTTCCGAGGTCACGATCAACAGCCTTTCCCCAAGTGAAGTCGTGGATCGTCGGCAAAATGCCTCTCGCTGGTCGCAGATTGAAAAGGCTGAGCACACATCCCGCATTATCGAAGCCAACGGAATTACTCTGGAGTGCTCGGGATATTTGTCACCATGGAGCACCGGCTTGTGGGTAATCCATTGCGAAACTTCTTCACCGCTACAACTCCGCAATCTCGATGCTACATTTGCCGGCCCGAAGGAAGAACTCCCTGCGTTTTACGAACTCCTACGAACCGCGCGGTCGGCGGACTAACACCTTCCGACTTCAAATGAATTGAGCGACTACCGCCGCAGGGTGAAATTCACCTTAATCGTCGTATCCACTTCGACCGGTTCCAGGTTCAACAGCGTCGGCTCGTAGCGCCACTTGCTGGCTACTTCCACGGCCGAACAAGCAAGGTCAGGATCAAACTGGTTATTCACCACGCGAAGCGAAAACCGCTTGCCATCCATTCCGATGATCGCGCCCCTTTCGCTACCTAGCAGAATTTCTCCATGCAAATTTCCTTGACTTTTGCTTATATTCTGGTATAGTTCTGTGTTAGGTAATTGTGCGGCGATTCTCTGCCGCATTTTTTGTTTTCTGGAGACTTCTTTTTGCATCACCAGTAAGCCCTTTAGAATCAACACTTACACAAGTGTATCAAAACAAGCCACTTTAACGGTGATTATGCATTTCACACAGAAAGGTGATAAGGTAGGCCTGCCGTGACAGGGATATCTAGAAAGTGGCATAAAGTAGGCGAAAGTAGTGCAAAGCCGTGTAGAGTTGAGGTATATTGTAGTCCTACGAGGCCGTGCCTCACTCAACGAACACGAGATATACAAAGTGAAGTTTCGAGAAGTTCTTTCAGGTTGTTCTTTAGTGCGATCTTTGAAAATTTGACGGCGGGAGAGCGGCTCGAACGCTCATTGCCATGCGTACACATGGCACTCTCCGATTATAAGTCGGGGGCATTACCGTTAATGCTATCCCGCCGTTGAAAGAAGCTGGAGGCCCGGCTGGGAATTGAACCCAGTTCTCAACCATTGCAGGGGGAGCGGCTGACCGTTCGCCTTCCGGGCCTCTGGTTAAAATTTATGGATCATCAATAGGCACCACGTCCGATTTTATTTGCATTTGGAATCGCTTCTTTTTGAGGGCAACGCGCATGAAAAGACTTTCGTCAAAAAAATCGCGAAACAAAGGTGGTTTGGCTCCACGCACTAGTCGATCAAAGAAACTCAAATTGCCAGCGGTTGGCGGAGCAACAACATTTTCAGCAAAAGCCACCAGCGCCGGGCAATCCATCGCATCCCCCTGGATGTTGGCTGCGGCCCACGCATACGAACGGTGATACCCCGCCCATAAAACCATTCTGTCGGGCTCTGGGGAAATTGCGGTCACATATTTCAACATCGGGCCCGGTCTCAGAGAAAATTGATTCGTGGGCGGTTCAATGAATGGGAGAATTACCCATTCTTGGTCTGGAACATCCATCTCCACTTCAACTTTTAATCCAGTAAGTTTAATCTGTGGATTGATTCGAACATTTTCTGCCTCGATAGGAAGACATATTTTATTCCATTGGGATTTGTCTTTGAGGCGCTTGGCGTAATCTGCCGATCTTTCCGTAATTACTCGTAATTGGTGCACCACCAAATCCAGCAAATTTATTTTGATTACTGATTTTACGTTTCCACTGCGTGCGCGAGTGAATTGCAGGAATTGGCGTTCCCAGTTGCTCTCTTCAGGTTTCAGGCGTTTTCTATCAGGCAAAATGATTGGACGTTCGGGCAGTTCATCCACTTTCTGTTTGTATCGCTCCCAATGCGATACGGCCTGAGCTTCGGTGAGAGGTTCAGGGAATACGCACTCCTTCGTGAGAAAGGTGACGGCATCGTCTCGTTCCATCCATCCTAGCAATACAATCGTCTCCAACGGCATTTGGCCACACCCGTACATTTCTTCTTGACTTCTGGGATTGGCTGCCACAGGATGGAATTAGCGAGATTCGATCCTTCGGGTACCAGACCGAGGAAATCAAGATTAGGCGCGGGCTTAAAACCCCCGCGCTTTTTCTTTAGCACTCCCGAGGGATGAGTGCTAGCCGCAATGGTACGAGCGGCCTCGCGGGTTGTCAAGAATTTAAATCCGCTCCTAGTTTGTTGAAACTACTATATCTTGTATGGCGATTATGAAGCGAACACAAGCCAATGCACGTCCTGTGAAAAAAACGCCAACCCTTGTGGAAAAAAGTGAATTTGACGGTGCCCTATCGGCCTTGCTGCGGTCAAAACCGATAGAGCGGCAGGCTATAAAGACTCATGGCCGCAAAGGCTCTAAGACTCCGATACTGGCGAAGTGATTTTGGTGTATGGCAGTGCCTTGCCCCGTGCAATGTTCTTCAGCGTCACGTCAAACATGCTGAGTTGTTCCCCGCGCCGATTGAACCGATAGGAAAACTCATTGCAATAGCGTCCCAAGTGTTTTATCGAAACCTTGTGGTAGGTGCCATACACGCCGCGCTTGAGCAAAGAGAACGCGTTCTCAATCGTGTTGCTGTGATTCTCGCCAATCCCGTAGCTGCTGGAATGATTGATTACGCGATGCCCACCAGAGCGGCGCTTGCCGATTATGTGGTAGATCGCTGAATCATCGGTTTGGAGTAATGCGTCAGGGCTGACGTGCTTTTGAATGACAGGCTCAACTATGGACATTTTGTTGTCGGCGACAGGGACTAGGCGAAGTTTGCCGCCGCGTTCGATTAGCCCGATTACTACGTCTTTCTTTTCTTTCTTAACGTAGGGCTTGCCCTTGCGCTTCACTTTACCGCCGACATAGGTTTCGTCCACTTCCACAACGCCAGTTAGCAGACTTGCACCTTCCTGCATTGCTTCGCGGATTCTGTGGGCAAGGTGCCAAGCCGTGCGGTAATTCACGCCCAAGTGACGTTGTAGCTGGCACGCTGAGATGCCTTTCTTCGCTTCACAGATCAGCGCAATGGCGAGAAACCACTTGGTGAGTGGGAGATGCGTGTCATTGAAAATCGTGCCGCTAGTCGCGCTGAATTGCTTCCCGCACGCTAGGCACTGGTAGAGCCGATTGCGCTTGTTCTTGCCCTTTGCTTCGCGGGTAATCTTGGAGATGCGACCCACTTCGCCGCAATGCACACAGCCAATCTCGCCATTGGGCCAGCGCATGGATTCGATGTAATCCAAGCAATCGTCATCTGATTTGAATTTGGCGGTTACGTCTATCAGCTTCATGGCAGCGCCTCACTGAAGAAAGTGTGCCAGAAACTCTATTCTGTGTCAAGTGCATAATCACCCTTTAACTCTCTTTAGAATCAACACTTACGTAAAAACGGGGGAGGGGGGTATACCTAACTTCCACTCCCAGAAGACTCGCGTACCATCAGAAACATACAGGCCAATCCCACAACGAGCACTCCGCTCTCAAGCGCAACCGAGATCTGATGCAGCCGGCCAAACTCCGCCAGCAGCGGACTGTCCGCCGCCGTCGCTTGAATCGACCCCATATTCGTCCGCAGCGCCGCCATCTTCGGCGTCACGGTCAACTGCGAAACCGTCGTCAGCAAGATCATCAAAACGAGACAAATCGACGCCGGCGCCACCAAACTCGCAAACGATTTCGTGCGAACCAGCCGCACCAACAAAATCGCAACGCCGCACGCAATGCCAATCCAATGCATCCTCGTCAGCGCGAACCCGACCACCGCGCCCGCTTGATCGCGGTTGAGCGCCGCCAAATGAAACGCGCCCGGCGCCACCACGAAGCTCAGGAAAATATCGCTCCCCAGCCACACGCTCAAACCTAGAAACTCCAGCGCACGGAAAATGTTTGACATGATTTTGTTTCGTTAAAATAGAAATTGGAATTGGGAATGGTGGGCGACAAAGGACTTGAACCTTTGACCTCTCGCGTGTGAGGCGAGCGCTCTAACCAACTGAGCTAGTCGCCCAACTCCGCTTTCATTTGTATCAGGAAGGGCCCGGGTTTTCAACCAATGCCGACCGCAACCTCTCAGGTCGTATCGCAGTTAAAGAGCACCATCGCGCGCGCCATTTATGGCAAAGAAGAAGCCATTCAGCTCGCGCTCATCACTCTTCTCGCGCGCGGACACTTGCTCATCGAAGACGTTCCCGGCGTCGGCAAAACCACCCTCGCCCAGGCGCTCGCCAAATCCTTTCAATGCGGATTCCAGCGCGTGCAATTTACTTCGGACCTTCTTCCGAGCGACGTGCTCGGCGTCAGCGTCTACAATCCCGAATCGCGCGAATTTGAATTTCGTCCCGGCCCGATTTTCGCCAACGTCGTTCTCGCCGACGAAATCAACCGCACCACGCCGCGCACGCAGTCCGCGCTGCTCGAAGCCATGAACGACGCGCAGGTCACCGTCGACGGCAAAACTCTGGCGTTGCCAAAACCGTTCCTCGTCATCGCCACGCAAAATCCCGTCGAGCACCACGGCACCTACCCGCTGCCCGAATCGCAGCTCGATCGTTTTCTCATGCGCATCAAAATGGGATATCCCTCGCACGAAACGGAAAAAGAAATTCTCCGCAAACGCGCCAACGACGATCCTCTGCAATCGCTCAAGCCCGTTGCCGACGTCAGCGAAGTCCTCGCCATGCAGGAAGCCGTCACCCACATCAAAGTGGATTCGAGCCTTCAGGATTACGCGCTCGACATTGTGAACCGCACTCGCAAATCCAATCAGCTCGCGCTCGGCGTCAGTCCGCGCGGCACGCTCATGCTTCAGCGCGCCGCGCAAGCCCGCGCCTTTCTCGACGGCCGCGATTTCTGCCTGCCCGACGATTTCAAACAGCTCGCCGTTTCCGTCTTCGCCCATCGCGTCGTCGCCAGCTCGCGCCACGCCTCGCTGCAAAGAAAATCGGAAACCACCGAAACCGCGCTGCGCGAAATTGTCGATTCCGTTCCCATTCCGCTTTAACGTGGATGCTCGACACAGCGCGCTCACAACGATTTTTCGTTCCAATCGAAGTGCGGAATCCGTACGAAGTGAGGAATCCGATTTTTCTGCCGTGACCCATGGCGTCTAATTCATCCACTCTCGCGCAACTTTGGGCAAAGGCCGATCGCCCCGCCGTCCGCGCCTTTTTCCTTTCCATGGTCGCGCTCGGCATCGCGCTGATTCTCGCGCTCTATTCCGGCGTCGCCGCCGAACTCGGTAACGTTCTCCTCGCCGGCACCTGCGCGCTGCTCGCGCTCGCCGTCGCCGCATGGGTCGCCGTCACGCTCGTTCCCACTCTCGCCAAACGCACGCCGCTCCGCTGGATCGGCTACCGGATGGAGTACAAAATCACGCGCGCCGGCTGGATTTACATCCTCGGCACCTTCCTCGTCGCTCTCGCCGCGCTCAACACCGGCAACAATCTCCTCTTCCTCATTCTCGCGTGCCTCATTTCCGTCATCTTGATGTCCGGCATTCTCTCCTCCGTCTGCCTTTCCGGCGTCGAGCTTCATCTCGAAATGCCGGAGCACATTTTTGCCGGCTATCCCGAACGCGCCACCGTCGAATTGAAAAACGAAAAACTGACCGTTCCTTCCTTTTCGCTCACGGTCGAAGCCGTCATTCCGAAAAAAGCGGACGCCGCCGCCGCAATGCTTCAGACAAAAGTTTATTTTCCCTATCTGCCACGGCAGGAATCGCTTCGCCAGCGCGTGCCCGTCACGTTTCCGCAGCGCGGCGTCTATCGCCAGGATACGTTTCGCATCGTCACGCGTTTTCCCTTCGGCTTCTTGCAAAAAGCCCGCCGACTCGAACTGAAAAAAGAAGTTCTCGTCTATCCAAACGTCGAAACGGTCGCGGACTTCTCGGAAATTTTTGCCGGCATCGAAGGCGCTCTCGAAAGCATGGCCAAAGGCCGCGGCCAGGATTTGTACGCGCTCCGCGAATATCTTCCGAACGACAGCGCGCGCCACGTCCACTGGAAAGCGTCCGCGCGCCTCGGCAATCTGATGGTCCGCGAATTCACGCACGAAGAAGATTTTCGCGTTTTGCTCGTGCTCGATCCGCATCTTCCGGCGGGAAGCGAAGTTCCTGCCTCGCCGGAAATTCGCAATCCGCGCTTCGAGCGCGCCGTCACGCTCTGCGCCGGCCTCGCCTGGCATTTTTTCGAGCGCGGCTCGCAATTGCAATTTCGCAGCACCGGCCTTGAATTGCCCATCGGCGCCGCCGACAAAAATATCTTTCCCATCCTGAAGCATCTCGCGCGCGTCGAGCCGCTGCCCTTCGATCCTTCGCACGCGCTGATGCAGGAACTCGCCGCCGAGCCGGACATTTTCAAGTTGATCGTCACCAGCCAGCCGCACGGATCGATTCCCGCCCTGCTCTGGCATTCTTCTTACGTTTTATTTCTGGACGACTTCCTCAACTGAAGCACATCCCGCCAAGCTGTGCGAAAATGCAGCCGGACCATGCCCACCAGCCGCGCGCTCGCTTCGTTTCGCAAATCCCTGCTCGCGTGGTTTCACAAATTTCAGCGCGATCTTCCCTGGCGCAAGACAAAAGATCCCTACCGCATCTGGCTTTCGGAAATCATGCTCCAACAAACGCGCGTCGCGGCCGTCATTCCCTACTACGAACGTTTCCTTGCGCGATTCCCAAACGCAGAATCGCTCGCCGAAGCGCCGGAAGAAGAAGTCTTGCGCCTGTGGTCCGGCCTCGGCTATTACAGCCGCGCTCGCAATCTGCAAAAAGCCGCGCGGCAAATCGTCGCAAAATTCGGCGGCGCATTTCCGGAAACGCGCGATGACATTCTTTCGCTCTCCGGCATCGGCGAGTACACCGCGTCCGCCATCGCCAGCATCGCGTTCAACCAACGCGCAGCCGTTCTCGATGGAAACGTCGCGCGCGTCCTTTCGCGGCTCGGAGCGCTCCGCGGCGATTTGCGCGAACGAAAAAAGTGGCAAGCCTTGCAAAGCGAAGCCGCCCGATTGCTCGCGATTGACGCGCCGGGCGATTGGAATCAGGCCATGATGGAACTCGGCGCCATGGTTTGCACGCCGCGCGCGCCGCGCTGTCTTCTCTGTCCGGTCGCGGCGCACTGCGAAGCGCGAAAATTAGGAATCGCGGAAACGCTGCCCGAAGCGCGAAAGAAACGCGGCACCGTCGACGTCGAGCTCATCAGCCTCGTCATTGCGAATCGCCGCGCCGAAACTCTTCTGCTTTCTCCGCCGGCGCGAAAAAACAAGGACGAACGCGCCGGCGGCATTCCGGCGCTGGCCTCGAATCTTTGGCATTTTCCGGCCGCTGCATTGACCGGCGACGCAACGCTTTGCGCCAGGAAAGCATGGAAGGAACTATTTAAATCCAGCGTGCCGCCCGCCGCGCGAATGCGGCGTCTCGCGCCCGTCCGCCACGCCGTGACGTATCGGAATATCTCCGTCCATCCCTTTCTGTGCAGCGCGGCACGATTGCCAAAATTGCGCGGCGCGAAAATCGTCGCGCTCCGCGCCGTCACCGGCCTTGCCATTTCGAGCCTCACGCGAAAAATCGCAAAGCGGGCGATCGCGGCGCTCGATGAGCTTCCGCGCTGACCGCCGTTATTCTTTCGCGCGCCCAGCGCCGCCGCATCTCCGCCCGATGTTATCCTGAATTTTCGCCATGAGCGGCGCGCCCATCACCGCAGTCTCTTTGCAGCTTCCCGCCGAGCGCTTCTTTCGCGCCTCGCTGTTTCTTTTATTGTTGACCGGCGCCGTCTGCGTCGTCTCCACCGGAAAGCTCGATATTCTCACTTCCATTCTTGTCATCGCGGGCCTTCTCTACAAAGGCCATCGCTGGTGGAACCAGTCTCCGCCCGAGCTTTCGACGCGCGCCGCGACGTGGCTTGTCACCGGCTATCTCGGGTTTTTCCCCATCGACATTTTTGTTTTCTCGCGAATTTACAGCGCCAACTCCACGAATCCGGTGTTGTACGCGACGTTGTTTGCCGCGGTGCATTTTCTTTTCTTCATCACGCTGGTCCGTTTGTACAGCGCCACGTCCGATCGCGACGCGATGTTTCTCGCCATGCTTTCCTTCGCCGCGGTTCTTGCTTCCGCGGTTTTGACGGTCGACACGACTTTTTTGATTCTTTTTTTCGTGTACCTGCTTTTCGCCGTCGCCGTCTTCGCAACTCTCGAATTGCGCCGGGGCGTTGGCGACGCGGTGCCCGCCGAACTTCCCAACCCGCGGGAACGCGAGCGGCGCATGGCGCGCGCGCTCGGCGTCACCGTCGCGTTGGTGACCTTCGGCGCGATTTGCACCGGCGCGTTGCTCTTCTTTTTCTTTCCGCGATTCAGCGCCGGTTACATGGGCCACAGCAGCATGAATACGACGCTGATGAGCGGCTTTTCCGACGACGTCGAACTCGGCGAAATCGGCGAGATCAAGAAAAACACCGCCGTCGTGCTGCACGTGCAGACCGGCGAGCCGGTGGAATACGACCGCCTCCGCTGGCGCGGCATCGCGCTGGCAACTTTTGACGGCGCAAAATGGAGTTCGGGCGGAAGAGGTTCGGTGAGAATTTTTGCGAACGGCGACGGCTGGATTCCGGTGACGAAGACGCCGCTTGCTAAAACCGACCGCGCAAAACTATTGCAGTACACCGTGCTGATGGAGCCGATGGCGAGCGATGCGCTTTTTATTCCGGGAGTTGGCGTCGCCATTCGCGGAAATTTTGCAAGCGATCGCTTGAGCCCGTACGGCGGCCGCGGCGCGTATCTTTTCCGCGATGCCTCCGATTCGGTCTTCAATCCTTTTCACAATTATGCGGCGATGCGATATTTCGGAATCTCGCGGCTGCCGCAATTTCAATTGGAAAAATTGCGCGCCGCCGGCGCCGAGTATCCGGAAGATATTCGCGCGGCGTATCTGCAATTGCCCGCGCTCGACCCGCGGATTCCGGCGCTGGCGCAAAAGATTACGGCGAACTCCGCGACGCCGGTGGACAAGGCCGTCGCGATGGAAGCGTACCTCCGCACGCGCTACGCCTACACCCTGGATCTGGCCGGAAAACCCGGCAAGGATCCGCTTGCGTATTTTCTGTTTGAAAAGCGCGCCGGCCATTGCGAATATTTCGCTTCGGCGATGGCGGTGATGCTGCGCACGCTGGGAATTCCGTCGCGCGAAATCAACGGATTCCTGCCCGGCGAATACAATTCGCTGGGCGGCGATTACATTGTGCGGGCCAGCGACGCGCACAGCTGGGTCGAGGCGTATTTTCCCGGCAACGGCTGGGTTGTTTTCGATCCAACGCCCGCGGCCGTCGAAACTCCTCCGGGAATGTTTTCGCGGCTGGCGCTGATCGCCGACTGGCTGGAATTGACGTGGAACGAATGGATCATCAATTACGATTTCAATCACCAGGTGCAGCTGGCGCAGTCGATGCAGGCGAAATCGCGGAACTGGCGCGAGGTGGCGCGCGAATGGTTTGACCGCAAACAAGACGCGGGCAAAACGTGGCTGCGAAAATTTCAATTCCGCAATGAAGCGATTGGCATGCTCTTGCCGGTGCTGTTGATCGGTTTTCTGGCCGTTTTGCGATTCAATTTAATTGCGCATCTGGTGCGCCGCGCAATGCTCTCTTTGCAGCTGCGAAAAAAACCTTCCGCGCAAAACAGCCCGCAGATCGCTTCGCGCCTGTACCTGGAAATGTTGCGCATCGTGAAGAAAACCGGCCTCTCGCACCGGGAAACGCAAACGCCGGCCGAATTTGCCGCGCAGATCAAAGAGACGGCCCTGGCGCGCGCCGTGCAGGAATTCACCGCACTCTATTGCGCCGCGCGATTCGGCGGCGCGGCGCAAAACCTCGAACCGCTGCAGAAGCTGCTGGGCCAGATTCGCGCGGCGGCGCGCGGCCACTAGCCGCCGGAACATAAATAAACACCGATTGACATATCACTCGGAATCCGATATATCGTATTCCGATTATGAAAGACGCGCTGAACCGATTCCTGCCGCTCTCCCCGGCGGTTCTTCACATCCTGCTAGCACTTTCCGGCGAAGACCGTCACGGTTACGCGATCATGCAGGAGATCGCGCGGCAATCCGAAGGCCGATACAAGCTCGGCCCCGGAACTCTTTACGACAACCTGGAAAAGCTTCTCGAACAGGATTTCGTGCGCGCACTTCCGCGGCAAGCCGGCGAAGAAGATCCGCGGCGCCGCTATTACCGCCTGACGGGCGCGGGGAAAAAATTGCTCGCGACCGAGATCGAGCGGCTTGACTCGCTGGTGCGCGAGGCGAAGGGCCGTTTGCGAGCGAATCCGCGGAGGGCAACGTGACGCGCCGAATCCATCGTCTGCTGATCCGCTTGCATCCACGCGATTTTCGCGACTGTTTTGGAGATGAGATGGAATTGATCTTCGAAGAAGGGGCACGGTCGTGGGGCGAAGCGGCGCTGCTGTGCGACGCCGCCGGTTCGCTCCTGCGCCGGTGGTTTTTGCGGCCGGCAATTTGGAAATGGATTGCAGCGAGCATTGGAGCGACGGTGCCGCTGATTTTGAGCTTTGGCAGCTTTCTGCCCTGGAGCAATTTCTGGACGGCGCTGCGCGCGTATTTCTAGGTTTACGGCGACGAATCCGGAAGCGCGGCCATGTTAAAAACAAAAATCAAAGTGGCGATAAAAATTCTTGCTGCCGCATGCACCGTGCTGGTTCTTTGCGGATTTGTTTACGAAAGGATCGGCCGGGCGAAAGATCGCCGGCGGCTTCCGCAGATCGGGCGCTCCGTGGATATTGGCGGACGCTCGCTGAACATTTTCTGTTCCGGGACGGGAAGCCCGGCGGTGATTCTCGATACGGGCGGCGATAATCCGGGCCTGGCGCTCGAGCAAACACGGGCGGAGATTGCGAAGTTCACGCAGGCGTGCTGGTATGACCGCGCGGGAATTGGATGGAGCGACTCCGGGCCGTATCCGAGGACGAGCGCGGCGATTTCCGCGGACCTGCACGAACTTTTGAAGCGCGCGGGAATTCCTGCGCCCTATGTTCTTGTTGGTGGATCCATCGGCGGGCTGAACTCGCGCGTGTTCGCGGGAATGTTTCCGAAAGATACGGCTGGTGTTGTGTTTGACGATGCAGCGCACGAAGATGAGCCGTTGCGCGCGCCAAAGGTTTTTCTGGCGAGTCACCATGCGCCGCGCGCTTTGTGGCGTCCGATTCACACACTGTTTTGGGCGGCGTCGGAAGTTGGTTTGTTGCGGGTAACCGGTTCTTCCGCTGCCGGAGACAAAAACGAATCGCAAATGACGCGCGAGGAATTAGTCACGGAACTCCGGCACCAGCCAAAATCATTTGTGAATAACGTCGACGCGGGCATGGTACTCGATGAAAGTTACGCGGAAGCGCGAGCGATTCCTTCGCTCGGAGACATTCCGTTGATCGCGCTGACCGCGGGGAAAGCGGCGGACTTTGGCGATGCCGAGCTCAATCGGCAGGCCGAGGCATACCAGAAAATCTGGGCGTACGAAATTCAGCCGAAATTGGCGAGGCTTTCGTCGCGTGGGCGGCAGATCGTTGTGCCCGACGCGACGCATACGACGATTCCGCAGGAAATGGTCGTCAAGGCCGTGCAAGACGTGGTGAACGAAGCGCGGGAAACTCCGAAAGCCAACTGAAGAATCGCCGGCGCTTGCCGCATGGCTCGCGCGGTGGGGCGGAACGGCGCGCATGTTATAATTAAAAACTGCCCGAATGAGCGAAAAGCGCGCCAATACGAAGGTAGGATTCGTGAGCCTGGGATGCCCGAAGAACCTCGTGGACAGCGAGGTGATGATGGGCATACTTTCGCGCGAAGGATACGAGCTGACGCCGCATGCGGCGGAGGCGGAAATCCTGGTCGTGAACACGTGCAGCTTCATCGAGTCCGCGCAAAAAGAATCGGTGGACACGATTCTGGAGATGGCCGAGCACAAGAAATTTGGCGCGGCGAAAAAATTGATCGTGGCGGGATGCCTCGTCGAGCGGTATCGCAATCAAATTCTGGAGCAGGTGCCGGAAGTGGATGCGGTGGTCGGCACGGGCGAAGTGGAAAGAATTATCGAAGCGGTTGAAGGCGATCTGAAAGTTTTGCCGGCGGCGCCGCCCGCGTTTTTGTACCACGACCTGACGCCGCGCATCGTGACGACGCCGAAACACGCCACGTACATAAAAATCGCGGAAGGGTGCGATCACCCGTGCAGCTTCTGCATTATTCCGCAATTGCGCGGAAAATTTCGCAGCCGGCGTTTTGAATCGGTGGTGAAGGAAGCGCAGAATTTGGCGGCGGCGGGCGCGCGCGAAGTCACGTTGATCGGGCAAGACACCACGTCGTACGGCGAAGATTTGGGTTTGCGCGATGGCCTTGCGAAATTGCTTTCGCGCCTTGCGGAAATTGAAGAGCTCGAGTGGGTTCGTTTTCTGTACGCGTATCCGAATCGCGTGACGCAGGGACTGCTGGACGCGCTGGCGGCGCACCCGCGGCTTGTGAAATACATGGACATGCCGCTGCAACACGCGAGCCGCAACGTGCTGGCGCGGATGAAACGCGGATCGAACGGCGACGCATTTTTGAAATTGCTGGAGCGGATTCGCGCGACGATTCCCGGCGTTTCGCTGCGCACTTCGTTCATCGTGGGATTTCCGGGTGAAACGGACGCGGACTTCGAAGAACTGTGCGGCTTCGTGCGCACGGCAAAGCTCGATTGGATGGGCGTGTTCGAGTATTCGGACGTGGACAATGCGGCGAGCTTTCCGCTGGACGGCAAAGTGGATGCCGCGACGATCGCCGACCGGCGCAATCGTTTGATGGCGATACAAAAGAAAATTTCGCGCGAAAGCCTGAAGCGATTCAAAGGACAAACGGTTCGCGCGCTGGTCGAAGGCGAATCGAAGGACAATCCGCTGGTGTGGGAAGCGCGACTCGAAGGCATGGCGCCGGAGATCGACGGCAAGCTTTATTTGACGGACATTGAATTGCCGAGCGGCGAGATTGCGGCGACCGGAGACATGGTTCGCGTGGAAATTCAAAAAACGGATTCGTACGATCTGGTCGGCCGCGTCGTGGCAATTGAGCCGCGGCCATTTGTGCAGCGACCGCCGGCGCAAGTGCCGGCGGAAGCGCTGACGCGCATCACGACCGGCGCGCCGCTGCGCGTGATTGGCTAACGGCTCCCGCCCAACTGGGTTAAGATTGGGTCCGCATTTCGCGAGCCGAATACGGCCGGCATTTACTTTGCGGAATTGCGCGGCAAAAAATCCCGAACGAGTGAAAGCCATGATTCACCGATGCCCTATCTGCAAAACTTCCACGGATTCCGATGCGCACAAGGATTTTCCGTTCTGCAGCGAGCGCTGCCGGATGCAGGATTTGGGAAACTGGGCGACGGAAAAATATGTCGTCTCCGATCCGATTTTCGACGAAGAGGAAATTGAAAAAGCGGACGGCGACCGCAAGACGATTATCCTGGACCTGAACGAGACCAATGACGGCGACCGCTGAAGCTCCGAACACGAAAGAAAAACCGCGGCTGGCGCTCGCGATTGCGACGGCGCTCGGCGTGGGCTACGCGCCGAAAGCGCCGGGAACGTTCGGTTCGCTCGTCGGCGTGGTGACGATTTTTCTTTCGGCGGTCTTCTTTCTTCGCCCGGAGCATTGGACGGATTTTTTTTCGCTGCATCCGCTGGCGGACGCGACGTTGATGGACCGGCATTTTCTTGTGCCCGGCGCGGACATTCACGACGCCGCGATGTGGCTGCCGCTGCTGTGCGCATTCGCGCTGCTGATTCTTCTCGGGCTGGCCGGCGTTTGGGCGTCGCACGTTGCGGCGGATTATTCGGGATTGAAAGATCCGCAATTCGTGGTGATCGATGAAGTGGCGGGCCAGCATTTGACGCTCGTGCTGCCGCTGATTCCGATTGCCATGCCGCACTTGCAGGCGCACGTGGATTTTTCCGTGTACGCGATTTTTTCCGCGCTCAGCCTCGTGAATTGGAAATATTTGCTGGCGGGATTTTTACTTTTCCGGCTATTCGACATCTGGAAGCCCTACCCCATCAAGAGTTTGGAAAAATTGCCGGGCGGCTGGGGCATCATGGCGGACGATTGGCTGGCCGGCGTCTACGCTGCCATTCTTCTGCGCGCCGCGCTACACTTTGGGTTGGTATGAAATTCGGATTCGGAATGTCCACCGAAAAAAACGGAACGCCGCGGATTGAACGCGTGATGCCGGGCGCGGCGATTCCCGGCGGCGAAGTGGCGCTTGTCGGAAGCGGTTTCGCTTCGCGCGGCGCGGCAAAGCCCGTGGTGCGGTTTGGCGAAGCGGAAAGCGGGCTGTCGCTGGTGAGCGCGAATCGGGTTGTGGCGCGCGTGCCGGAAGACGCGTTCGGAGGGCTCGTTTCGATTGAAACGGGCGGCCATCGCAGCGAACCGTTTCCCGTTTCCGTGGCGATGCAGATTGCGGACAATTTGCAACCGGTGGCGAATCCGGCGGTGGATTCCGAGGGAAATACGTATGTGACGTTCAGCGGGCAGCGCGGACAGCGCGTGCCGGTCTCGCTCTACAAAGTGACCTCGAATTTTAATGTGAAGCCGTACGTGACTTCGCTGATGAATCCGAGCGGGCTGGCGCTGGACGGCGCGGGAAATTTATTTGTGTCGTGCCGCAACGATGGAACGATTTACCGGGTAACGCCCGATGGCCGTTCGGAAGAGTGGATTGAAGGGATGGGCGTGGCGACGGGAATTGCGTTCGACCGCGACGGAAATTTGTATGTGGGCGACCGGAGCGGCACCATTTTCAAAATAAATCCGGCGAGAGAGATTTTTGTTTTTGCAACGCTGGAGGCTTCGGTCGCGGCATATCATTTGGCGTTTCATCCGGACGGCGAACTTTACGCCACGGGACCGACAACGTCGAGCTTCGATCGCGTTTATCGCATCTCCAAAAACGGCGAAGTTGGAATTTTTTATCGCGGATTGGGCCGGCCGCAGGGGTTGGCGTTCGATCGCGACGCGAATTTGTACGTGGCGGCCTCGCACGGCGGCCGGCGAGGAATTGTAAAAATCACGCCGCATGGACACGCGGAGCTGGCGCTGTCCGGCTCGCAGATCGTGGGCATGGCCTTGCTGCCGACGGGCCGAGCGATGATCGCGACGACGAGCGCGCTCTACACGCTCGATTGGGACGTTCGCGGATTGCCACTTCTCTTCTAAATCTATGGCACACAATCCTGGCGAAATTCTGGAACAAGGCTGTGCCGTTCTCGACGGAGTACTTCGTCCGTATGGATTTAGACACGAAGAAATAGTCTCAGGAAAAGCTAGCGGTGGTCATTTTGCTACCACTGTGTACCTAAATGGTGACCGGAAACTTGAGATGCATTTTCGGTATTCGCTCGGCTTGGTCACCTACCATTTCGGTCAAGCGTCAATTAGCCACGAAGCACTGATGAAGGCGATCCTTGGATCAAACGGCGGAAACAAGTATCCCTGCTTCTCGGACGATCCCGCCGACTGCTTCCAAGGTTTGGCATATGACTTGGAGAATTTCGCACAAATATTCCTAAGTGGAGATAGTTCTGAATTCAATAGATACGTGGCTGTGGCGAAGAAACAATCTTCTTCGACTGGATTTGCGAGGCTGGTAGAAAGTGAAAGCTGAAATCATTGCCGTGGGTTCGGAACTTTTGACGCCGGACCGCCTGGACACCAATTCCCTTTTCGTCACCGAAGAGCTGAACAAGCTTGGCATCGAAGTGGTGCGCAAGACGATTGTCGGCGACGATCGCGATTTGCTGAGCGAGGCGTTTCGCGACGCGCTCAATCGCGTGCCATTGATTATTTCGAGCGGCGGGCTGGGGCCGACGGAAGACGACCTGACGCGCGAAACCGTCGCCGATTTGCTTGGACGGAAATTGAAACGCGACGACGCGATTTTAGACGCCATCAAGGCGCGCTTTCGTTCGTTCGGGCGCGAGATGCCGGACACAAATATCCGGCAAGCGATGGTGCCGGAAGGCGCGGAGCCGCTGAATAATCCGCGCGGAACCGCGCCGGGACTTTGGATCGAAGACGGCGAACATCTGCTTGCGTTATTGCCGGGGCCGCCGCGCGAGCTCGAGCCGATGTTTCGCGAAGAAGTGCTGCCGCGCGTGGCGCGCCGCGCTTCGGGCGTTCGCATGTTTCACCGCGAGCTGCGCGTGACCGGGCTCGGCGAATCGATGGTGGATCAGCGCATTCAACCGGTTTACACGCGATATAAAGAGGTGAACACGACGGTGCTGGCGTCGCCGGGCGAAGTGCAGGTACACCTGCGAATGTGGACGGAAGATGCGGCGCTCGCGCAAAAGACGTTTGCGGAAATCGAACAGGGATTTGAAATTGCGCTGACCGACCGGATTTTTTCGCGCGATGGATCGACGTTGCCGGAAGTCGTGGCGAGCATGCTGACCTTGAACAACGCGACGATTGCCGCGGCGGAAAGCTGCACCGGCGGTTTGCTGGCCGAGCGGCTGACGAGCATCGCGGGCAGCTCGACTTATTTTTTGGGCGGCGTGGTTTGCTACAGCAACGAAATGAAAACGGCGTGGGCCGACGTGCCGAAGGAATTGATTGAAACGAAAGGCGCGGTGAGCGCGGAAGTGGCGATCGCGCTGGCGGAAGGAATTCGGCGGCGAGTGGGAAGCACGCTTGGCGTTGGAATTACCGGCATTGCCGGCCCCGGCGGCGGCAGCGAGGAAAAACCCGTGGGACTGGTGCATCTGGCGATTGCAAGCGCCGGCGGAGTGAAAGAACGCGCGACGCGATTCCCCGGCGATCGCGAGATGGTGCGATTGCAAGCGTCGCAAGCGGCGCTGGACATGGTGCGCATGCATTTCCTTTACAACGGCGTGGCGAAGCGGGTCTGAACGGTGCGGCTCTTCGTCGCGCTTGCCGTTCCGGATTCCGTTCGCGCGGCAATTGCATCGCTCCTTCGCGAATTGAAACCGCTCGATCGTTCGTGGAAGTTTGTGCCGGCGGAAAATTTGCACGTGACATTGAATTTTTTGGGCGAAGTGGCGATGGAAAAACTGCCGAACGTTGTTGGTGCGTTGCAAAGCGCGGCGACCGCGGGAACGGTGACGCTCGCATTTCGGGGCTTGGGATTTTTTCCGAACGAGCGGCGTCCACGCGTGCTCTGGGTCGGAATGGATGATCGACCGAGCCTTTTCGCATTGGCCGCCGGCGTAAAGGCTGCGCTGGCCGGCGCCGGCTTGCCGCACGAGGAGCGCGAATTTGCGCCGCATCTGACGTTGGCACGAAACAAAACGGCCGGCATCACGCCGGAATTGCGTGACGCGATTGCGGGATGCGCCACCCGGCAATTGGGAACGATGAACGCTTCGACATTCCATCTGATCGAGAGCAAGCTCGAATCCAGCGGGGCGGAGTACACTACGCTCGAATCGTTTCGCTTGACGCGCTGACTCCGAATGCAAACGCCGCTCACGCCATTCCCGATTTTTCTTGCCGCTTATTTCTGCGGATCGATTCCGTTTGGATTGCTGCTCGGAAAATTATTCAGCGGCGCGGACGTGCGCAAGCGCGGCAGCGGAAACATCGGCGCGACGAACGTGGCGCGCACGGCGGGGCTCTTTGCCGGAATTCTGACGCTGGCGCTGGATGCCGCGAAGGGCGCGGCGCCGGTCTGGCTGGCGCGGCACTATTTTCCGGATCACGCGACGTTGCAGATTTTCGCGGGGCTCGGCGCGCTCGTGGGACATTGCTTTCCTGTGTGGCTGAAATTCCGCGGCGGAAAAGGCGTGGCAACGGCGTTGGGAATGTTTTTGGTTTTGTGCCTGCCTGCCGCGGCGGCGGCGCTCGTCGTCTTCGCGCTGGTGGCGGGGTTCTGGCGGTACGTTTCGCTGGCTTCCGTCTCCGCGGCGGCCGCCATGCCGCTGCTGATCTACCTTTTGTGGGCGCCGCACTACGCGCCGCCGATTTCGGTGACGATCGGATCGCTGGCCGCGGCAATGCTGATCGTTTACAAGCACGACGCGAATCTTCAACGGCTGGTGGAAGGCACCGAACCGAAATTTTATTTCGGAAATAAACGCGAAGAGAATGGCGCCGAATGAGCCGCATCGCGATTCTCGGCGGCGGAGGCTGGGGCACGGCGCTGGCCATTTTGCTTTCTCGCGCGCGCGAATCGCATCAAGTTGCGATCTGGGTTCACGACGGGGCGCTTGCCGGCGCAATGCGCGAGAAGCGCGAAAATACGACGTATTTGCCCGGGCAGGCGATTCCGCCGGAAATTCTGGTGCTCGCGGATTTGCGTGAAGCGGTGGTTCGAGCGGAAATCGTCGTCGGCGCGATGCCGGCCGCGCACGCTCGAGAGATTTACGCCGCGGCGCTTGCACATGTGCAAGCCGATGCAGTGATCGTGAGCGCAACGAAGGGGCTTGAACCGGCAACGCATGCGCGAATGAGCGAAGTGATTGCGCGGACGGTGCGGCGACGCGCGGCGGGAAAAATTGCGGTCTTGAGCGGACCATCTTTCGCGCAGGAAGCCGCGCGCGGCGAACCGACGGCCGTCGTGCTGGCCTGCGAAGACGACGCGATTGCGCAGAGTTTACAGGCATGTTTCGCGGGACCGACGTTGCGGCTTTACACGAATCGCGATGTGCTCGGGGTGGAGCTTGCCGGCGCGATGAAAAACGTGATTGCGATCGCCGCCGGCGTTTGCCAGGGTTTGGGGCTTGGCGCGAATACGCTTGCGGCGCTTATCACGCGGGGTCTCGCGGAAATGACGCGGCTCGCGGCGGCGCTCGGCGCGCAGCCGGGTACGCTCGGCGGGCTTGCGGGGCTCGGCGACCTGGTGCTGACCTGCACGGGCGCGCTGAGCCGAAACCGGCACGTCGGCATCGAACTGGGAAAGGGCCGCACGCTCGCGGAAATTTTGGGCGGAATGAAAATGGTGGCGGAAGGCGTGGGCACCGCCGCGGCGCTGCTCGCGTTGGCGCGCGAGCACAACGTTGAAATGCCCATCACGAAGCAAGTGAATGCCATCCTGTACCAAGGGACAGGTCCGGCGGCGGCGATTCGCGAAATCATGGAACGCCCGCAAAAAAGCGAATAATCGCGCCGCGGGCGAGTAGTACCTTCGTCCCATTGGCGGATCGGCACCTCGCGCTTGCAATGCCATCCTGAAGCTTTCGCTGCGCCAGTAAAATAGGAAGCGGCGTATGGAATTGAACTGGAAAAAGTCGGTTGAGCGGGTGCGTGCCGGCCGCATTCGCATTTTGTGGCTGGTGCTGGGCGCGATGCTGCTGATCAGCGCGCTGCCGATTGGCCTTTACCACCGCCAGGTTTTGCAGCTCAGCCAGGACAAGCTGCTCGACACGGAGCGGGTGCAGCAGTCGGATTTGACGCGCACGCTTGCGCAAGAAGTGCAGAGCTTCGATTCCAATCTGACGCAGCAACTGCTGAGCGAACAGCAGATTCTGGAGTTGATTGGGGCTGTGCAGGACGTTTCCGATCCCGCCGCCGAGCCCAAAGTCACGCGGCTTCTGGAAAATTTCGTGGAGAGCAACCGCACGTCGGTGCTGTATGTGACCGCGGTCAGCGCGAACAAGAAAGGGACCAGCGCTTCGCAGGGAAATTTTCGCGCCGAGCAAGATCCGTTCGTCAACAAGGTTCTGGCCCGCGCCTTTCAGATCACGCAGCAATCGTCGGCGACCAATTTTGTAAAATTCCGCAGCGATCCGCTCACCGTCTCTCCGAATAACGATACCGCGTTCGTGATCGCCATTCCGTTGATGGATCACGACAAGTTCAACGGGATGCTCGCGGCGGTCGTCACATTCCGGCCCATTCTGCAGCGTCTGGCCGATGCCAGCGTCCGCGGCAGGGCCGTTTTCATCGTGAATCACGATGGAAAACTGATCGCGCATCCGGACACGCGCGGCTTCAGCCCGGGAGAAGACGCGGGCAACAATCCGGTGGTCGTGAAATTCAAATCGCTGCCGCAGGCGCTGCACAACACCGAGACGATGCGCTTCACGGACCGCGAAGGTAAAAAACCGGTTGAAATGATCGGAACGTACAGCACGCTGGGCGAGCTCGAATGGGCCGTCGTCGCAGAGCGCAGCCTGGGCGAAGCGCGCGACGACGCGGGTTTCGCCGATTTGAACCGGCAGGCTTTCGCGTTCGTCAGCGTTGTCGTTCTCGTGGCGATTCTGCTCGGTTACTTTTTTGCATTCGGCATCAGCGGCCCCATTCGCATTCTTGCGGCGTCCACGCGCGCCATCAGCCGCGGCGAATTTCATCAGCGTTCGCCGGTGCGCGGCGCGGTGGAAATCAGCGAGCTGGCCGAAAACTTCAACAAAATGGCCGGCGACATCGAAGAATACATTGAGAAGCTGAAAGAAGCCGCCGAAGAAAATCGCGAATTGTTTATCGGCTCGATCCGCATGCTCGCGGCCGCGATCGACGAAAAGGATCCGTACACGCGAGGCCATTCCGGCCGCGTGGCGAAGTATTCGCAAATCATCGGGCGCGAATTGCAATTGCCCGCGGACGAATTGGACAGGCTGCGCATCGCGGCGTTGCTGCACGACGTGGGAAAAATCGGCGTGGACGATCGCGTGCTGAAGAAGCCCGGCTCGCTGACGCCGGAAGAATTTGAATTGATGAAGCAGCACACGGTGAAAGGCGCGAACATCATGCGCCCGGTTTCGCAGTTGAAAGAGATGCTGCCCGGCATCGAATTGCATCACGAACACATTGACGGCCGCGGCTATCCGTATGGACTTTCCGGACCGCAGATTCCGCTGATGGCGCGCATCATCGGCGTGGCCGATACGCTGGACGCGATGACGACGAACCGCCCCTATCAGACCGCGATGGAACTGGACTACGCGATGGGCCGGATTCGAGCGCTGGCCGGCTCGAAATTCGATCCCGCGATTGTCACGGCGCTCGATGCGGCGGTCGCCGCCGGCCGCATCCGGCTCTCGGCCGTCGAAGTACAAGTCTGAAGCGCGAAGCCTGCGCGGCGCGTGATTCCCCTCTCTGTTACAATTTACGTTTGCGTCCATCGCGGCGCGGCAAACCATGTTCTCCCTATTCGGCAAAAAAGAAAAAACGGAGAAGGCCGAACCCTCTCTGCTGGACCGGCTGAAAGCGTCGGTTACCAAGACCAAAGCGGCGCTCGCGGAGACGGTGGACGCGATTTTTCTCGGCGAGCGAACGATCGATCCCTCGATTTTGAAGGACCTGGAAACGGCGCTGGTTTCGGCCGATATCGGCGTGAAAACGACGCGCGAAGTGCTGGATGCGGTAAAAGAAAAAATGGATCGAAACGCGCTGGCGAATGCGGCGCAGCTGAAGCAGGAAATCAAATCGCACATCGCGCGAATCGTCCAGCCCGCGACGGAGTTGCAGCTCGGCGCGGCTTCGGCAAACGGCGAAGGCCCGCGCGTGGTCTTTGTTGTCGGCGTGAATGGCGTCGGCAAAACAACGAGCATCGGCAAGCTGGCGAATCGGCTGCGGCAACAAGGTTGGAGCGTCGTGCTTTGCGCGGCGGACACGTTTCGCGCGGCGGCCGTGGAACAGCTGGAAATCTGGGCGCAACGCAACGGGATCGAAGTCGTGAAACAAAAATCCGGCGCCGATCCCGCCGCGGTTGTTTTCGACGCGATGGCCGCGGCGAAATCGCGGAAAGCCGACGCGGTGATTGTGGATACCGCCGGGCGCTTGCACACGAAATCCAATTTGATGGCCGAGCTGGATAAAATGAAGCGCACGGCGGCAAAAGCGATTCCCGGCGCGCCGCACGATGTTTTTCTGGTGATGGACGCCACGACCGGACAAAACGGCCTGGCGCAAGCGCGCGAATTTACTTCCGCCGTCGGCGTGACGGGAATTATTTTGACGAAGCTCGATGGCACGGCAAAGGGCGGCATCGTCGTGGCCATTTCGCGCGAACTCGGCTTGCCCATTCGTTACGTCGGCACCGGCGAACAGATTGACGATCTGGTGCCGTTCGACGCGGAGACGTACGTCAATTCCCTTTTCGACTGAACCCGTGAACGAACACGACATTCGCTTTCTGGAACGCTCCCTTGCGCTGGCGCGCAAAGGCGCTGGCTTGGCCAGCCCGAATCCGATGGTGGGCTGCGTGATTGTGCGCGACGGCGAAATCGTGGGCGAAGGATTTCACCAATACGATTTGCGCGACCACGCGGAAATTGCCGCGCTCGAAGCGGCAGGCGAAAAAGCGCGCGGCGCGACGCTCTACGTCAGCCTGGAACCGTGCAACCACACCGGCCGCACCGGCCCATGCACCGAAGCGATTGAAAAAGCCGGCGTGGCGCGGGTGGTCGTCGCGACGCGCGACGCAAATCCGAACGTGCGCGGTCTTGGCATGGAAAAACTCCAGGCCGCCGGCGTGAAAGCGGAAATCGGACCGGCGGACATCGACCTCGATGCAAAAGAACTGAACGAAGCGTTTTTCAAATGGGCGGCAAGCGGCAAGCCGTTTGTCACCTTAAAGTCCGCGCTGACGCTCGACGGGCAACTGGCGTTGCCGCGACAAAGCAAAGGTAAGAAACGCGAATGGATCAGCTCGGAAGAATCGCGCGCGGAAGTGCAGCGCATGCGTCACGCATCGGACGCGTTGCTCACGGGAATCGGCACGATTCTGGCGGATGATCCTTTGCTTACGGATCGCACCGGATCGCCGCGACGCAGGAAATTGCTGCGCGCGATTTTGGATAGCCAGCTGAAGCTCCAACCTAAATCGCGCATCGTCAAAACGGCCGAGAAAGACTTGCTCGTCTTCACCGCCGCATCGCTGAAATCTGCGAAAGCGCGAAAGTTGCAAAGCGCCGGAGCGGAACTGGTTCGCGCGCCGGCGCGGCGCGGACAGATTGATTTAAATGCCGTGATGAAGGAACTGGGACGGCGAGAGATTTTGAGCGTACTGCTCGAAGCGGGGCCCACACTGAATGGCGCGGCGCTGGCGGCGCAAATCGTGGACAAACTTTTTCTTTTTTATGCGCCGAAAATCGCCGGCCGCCCGACCGTACCCTTCGTGCGGGGAAACGTTTCCGCGCCGCAGATTCACACGTTGCACTATCGCGAGCGAGACTTCGGCGGCGACTTCGCGATGGAGGCTTGGCTCCGCAAGTAAATGAGCCGCGTTTTATTGTTGCTCGTTTCCCGCTGCGGACTTTTCCTGTAAACTCTACACAAATTCCGTAAGGTCTGTTCGCTGCGCGACCGGCGGAATTTCACTCTTCGCGATCGCCGAGGTTCCTCTCATGAGCGCCACCGCTGTTTCCGACATTCGCATTCCGCACTTCATCGGCGGACAATGGACCAATTCGACTTCATCGAACTGGCAAGACGTCGTCAATCCCGCCACGGGCGCATCGCTCGGCAAAGTTCCGATCGCCGAAGCCGGCGAAGTAAACGCCGCGATCGAAGCGGCGGCCGCCGCTTTTCCGGATTGGCGCCGCACGCCGCCGGAAGACCGCATTCAACCGCTCTTCAAACTGAAAATGCTGCTCGAACAGCACATCGACGAACTGGCGCGCCTGATCACCATCGAAAACGGAAAAACTTTGAGCGAAGCGAAAGCGGAACTTCGCCGCGCGATTGAAAACGTGGAAGTCGCGTGCGGCATTCCGATGATGATGCAAGGCTACAACCTGGAAGACGTGGCGCGCGGAATCGATGAAACGATGATCCGCCAGCCGATGGGCGTGGTGGCCGCGATCACCGCGTTCAATTTTCCGGCGATGATTCCGTTCTGGTTTTTGCCGTATGCGATCGCCACGGGAAATACGTTTGTGCTGAAAGGCTCCGAGCGCGTGCCGCTTACGATGAAGCGCGCGTTTGAATTGTTCGAGCAGATCGGGCTGCCGAAAGGCGTGGTGAATATGGTCAACGGCGGAAAAACCGCCGTCGACACGATTCTCGATCATCCGAAAGTGCGCGCGGTCAGTTTCGTCGGCTCGACCCCGGTTGCGAAATACATTTATGCGCGCGCGGCGGCCAGCGGCAAGCGCGCGCAATGCCAGGGCGGCGCGAAAAATCCGGTGATCGTGCTGCCCGACGCCGATATGGAAATGGCGACACAAATCATCGGCGACAGCGCGTTCGGCTGCGCGGGGCAACGGTGCCTGGCGGTTTCCGTGGCCGTTGCGATTGGCGAGGCGCAAAAAACGTTTCGCGATTCGATCGCCGAAGCCGCAACGAAATTGCGCGTTGGCAACGGTTTGGAGGAAGGAACGCAGATGGGGCCGGTCATCACGCGGCAAAGCAAGACGCGCGTGGAAACGCTGATTGGCGAAGGCGAAAAACAAGGCGCGAAAGTTTTGGTCGACGGCCGCAACGCGAAAATCGCCGGCGGCGAAAATGGACATTTCGTCAAGCCGACGATTCTCGACGGCGTGCCGGTCGGAAGCGAACTGGCGCACACGGAAATTTTTGGGCCCGTGCTGAGCCTGGTACACGCGAAAGATTTGGACGAAGCGATGTCTTTCTTGAATAAAAACCCGTTTGGCAATCAGGCATCGCTGTTTACATCGAGCGGTTCGGCGGCGCGCCGTTTTCGCTACGAAGCGCCGGCCGGAAATATCGGCATTAACATCGGCGTCGCCGCACCGATGGCGTACTTTCCATTCAGCGGATGGAAAGACAGCTTTTTCGGAGACATGCACGGGCAAGGGCGCGACGCGATCGAGTTTTATACCGACAAAAAAGTCGTCGTGGAACGCTGGGCGAAAGAACACTCGCGCAAATTCTAATTTTGCGCCGGCCTGAAAGTTGCGTCCCACGACCGGCGCGGATACTATCCCGCAGCTGCATCAGCGCATCGCCTGTGACCGACGCCAACACTTCCTCGCTAAAATCCGCCGCAAAAAAAGCGGGAATCTTTTCGTTCGTCTTCGTGATGTTTTCATACACGACGGGCGGCCCGTTCGGCCTCGAAGAGCAGGTCACGACTTCCGGCCCGGGATTGACGCTGCTCTATCACCTGCTGATTCCGCTTTTCTGGTGCATTCCCATTTCGCTTGTCGCGGCGGAGCTGACCACCGCGATGCCAGTGCAAGGCGGTTTTTACCGCTGGGTGCGCGCGGGCTACGGCGATTTTTGGGGATTTCTTGCCGGCTGGTGGAATTGGACGGCTTCGTTTTTGCTCGGCAGCGCGTACGCCGTGCTTTTCACCGATTACATCACCGCGTACTATCCGAGCGTCGTTGGATGGAAGCATTACACGATTTCCGTCGCGCTGATCGGCGCAATCACGTACATCAATGTTCGCGGAATCGATTGGGTGGGCAAAATCTCGACGGTGCTGGAAATCGGTGTTTTGATTCCGGTGATCGTGATGACGGTGATTGGCCTCGCGCACGCGCATCACAATCCGTTCGTGCCGCTGACGCCTCCGCACAAACCGTTTTCGCAAGTTTTCGGCGTGGGACTTGCGCTCGGCGTCTGGCTCTATTCCGGATACGAGCAGCTTTCCACCGTCGCGCAGGAAGTGGACAATCCGCGGCGAAATTATCCGCTGGCGCTGGCGATTGTCGTGCCGATGTCCATCGCCACGTATTTTTTGCCGACGTTTGCCTCGCTCGCCGCGCTCAACAACTGGCAGGACTGGGGTTCCGGCTATTTTTCGGAAGCGGCGCGATTGCTCGGCGGCGCAACGCTGGCCGCGGCGGTCACGATTGCCGCCGCCGTCGCCAACATCTGCCTGCTCAACAGCACGGTACTTGCGACGACGCGTATGCCGTTTGCAATGGCCGAAGACGGATTTTTGCCGCAACAATTGACGCGAATTCATCCGCGGTTTGGAACGCCCGCGGTTTGCATCGTTATTTCGGGAATTGTTTATGCGCTACTCGCGCTTCACAGCCTCGCGCAGTTGATCACGATTTACGCCTGGCTGCGTGTGGCCACAACGTTGATGACGGCGCTCTCCGCACGACGGTTGCGAAAAACGCATGGCGCACTCGAACGTCCATTTAAAATTCCCGGCGGCAAAGCGGGTTTGTTTTACGCCGTCGCCGCACCCGTTTTTATGGGAATCGTTGCGACGGTTGGCAGCCTTTTGAGCGCGGATAAATTTGCGCTGCACTGGGGACCGGCGGCGATTTTGCTTGGGCCGGTGGCTTATCTTTTCTTGCGGAGAAAATCGCTGGCCGTGGCGGCGAATTGAAGCGTCAACTGACAATGTCCAGAAAACGAAACCACAAACCGGCGAGCGGAAGGAACCACGGCTTGCGTCGATAGAGGCCCAGCGGCGCTCCCTTGAACGGAATTTCCGCAAATGGATTGGCATCGGGCGTGGCGGAACCGGAAGCAATGCGCTCCGCCATTTTGTGGCCGAGCAGCGTGGCCATTGCGACGCCGTGGCCGGCATATCCGACCGAATAATATATGCCATCCATTTTTCCGGCGTGCGGCATCCTATCGAAGGCAAAGTCGAGCGTTCCGCCCCAGACGTATTCGATTTTGGTGTCGGCGAGCTGCGGAAAGATTTCGATCATGTCTCGCCGCAGGATTGCCTGACTTTCGCGGATCGTGTTTTCGTTTTCCGGAAAAAACGCGGCGCGCCCGCCGAAGAGCATTCGCCGGTCCGGCGTCAGCCGGTAGTAATGCGTGTAGTACAACGAATTGTAAATCATGCGATTTCGCGGGCTGACTTCGGCGGCGAGGGCGGAAGGCAAGACTTCCGTGACGATGATGTACGAGCCGATGGGAATCAATTTGCGGCGTAGCGACGGAGTGCTGTCGCCGGTATAGCCGCTCGTTGCAACCAAAACGTCGCGAGCCCAGAGCGGCCCGCGCGTTGTGGAAACTTTCCAGCCGGCCGCGCCGTTATTTGCCGCCGCCTCGATCTTTTCCACGCGCGTCTGTTCGTGAATATCGGCGCCGGCGCGCATCGCCGCGTTTGCCAATCCCGCCACGTAGCGCGCAGGATTCGCGCCGGCGCTGACTTCATCCACAAGTCCGCCAAAATAAATTGTGGAGCCGATTTCCGAGAATAGATTCTCGCGCGGCACGACGCGCACGGAATGTCCCAACTCGCGCTCCATTGTTTCCGCGCTGCGCTCGAATCCGTGAAAATGGCCGGGCTTGTTGGCCACTTCCAGGTGACCGCAACGGCAAAAATCGCAGTCGATTTTTTCGTCGGCCACGATCTGTTCCACCGTCGAAATCGCTTCCAGCGAAGCGGCAAACATGCGCCGCGCCGTTTCTTTGCCGTAGCGAGAAATCAGTTCGGCCGCGCCAAGCTTCAGGCCGGTCAAGACCATTCCGCCATTGCGCGAGCTCGCGCCCCATCCGGCCGTTTGCGCTTCGAGCACGGCGACGTGCGCGCCAAGTTTCGCCAGCGTGCGCGCGGCGGAAAGGCCCGTGAAGCCCGCGCCGAGAATCGCAACGTCAACTTTTTCTGGAAGCGGCCGCCGCTCGATGCGCGGCATTTCCGCCGTGGTGAGCCAGAAATTTTTCTCTTGAACCGTCATGCGCTTTTTCTTTCCGAAAACTATTTAGGAAGTTCGCTCACGGCGCGATGCGCTTCATCGATGGCCGCATCCGTGTATGCGTGCGCGGCCGAATCGGCGTTGGCGATGGCGATGCGCCCGAATGGCGCGCGGCCCAGCACATTCGGCCGCGGCCCGTGCGGCAAATCGCGATCCGAATACGAATCGTATTCGTATGCGTAGCCGTGGCCCCAGCGATTCGCGGTGATGGCGGCAATATCGCGCGCGGCATCGAATCCCGCGCCGCCCAGCATTCGCTGCAGCTGATCGCGCGTGTTGCGTTCGATTTCCTCGAAGGGCGTCGTCAGCAATTCGTAGCGGCCCGCGCGATATTGATCCCGCCGCGGCGCGCCCGGACGGCACGGCGTGCGCAGCAAAAAAAGCGCCGCGGGCTCTTCGGGTTTGCTGGGAAATTTGTATTCGCCGATGCTGACGGGAAAATCGAGCGCAACGTACGAATAGTAGCTTCCGGGCGCCATAATCTGGTGAATACCGAGGTCCGCGAACGCTTTCCAATTCCGGATGGCGACGCGCGTGTACAAAAACGGCGCCTTCACGCAGTATTCGAGCGCCGCTTTTTGCTTTGCCGGCAGATCCGGACACAAGTACGGGACCATTACGTTGTAACACGCCATGACGCAATGCTTCGCCGTCACGGTAAGAAGCAGCGCGTCTTTTGCGTAGGAAATACTTACAGGCCCATTGGATTCGCCTGCAACTTCTTGTTTCACATGCACGGCCGTTGCCTGCAACCGGATGCGAACGTTTTGTCCGTCGCGGTCAAGCTTCGAATAATCCGCTTTCGCCGTCACGACGTCTTCCATGGAGTGGCCGGGCATTGCGCCGGGAACGAGCGAGCGCACGAGCAATCGTGCAACCGACGCATTGCCATCGGGAAAATGAAAAATGTACGGCTCTTCTTTCTCGTCGTCGCCCAGATTCAGGCCATCGAAGCCGGGATACGTGAAGGAACCGTAATCGTCGCCGTTGATGTGGCAGCCGTAGGCGGAAATCGCTTCAATGCCCACGGCAAACAGGTCGTGCGAATATTTTTGGAAAAACGGCAGCGCCTCCGGCGCAAGCTTGCAGTGCTTCGTCAAATATTCCGCCATGCTGATTTTTTGCAAACGCTCGATTTTCTGTGCGCGGGTCAAGCCCGGCAGATAGTCTTTTTTTTCGGTGTAGACTCTGACAATTTCTTTTTTTACCGCTTCGGGGAGCGGCGCGTTCGATAAGAACTCCGCCCAGGGCTTTGTGCCCATGCCGACCAGGAGCGCGTCGGCGCCAAACGTTTCCTTGTCGAAAAAACAGCCGGTCTCCAATTTTTCGTAAAGTTTCTCGTCGTAAGCTTTGTAAAATTTCTCGACGTCGATGCCGAGTTCGACGAGCAACTCTTTCGCGGCCTTGCTGTACGCACCCGGACTTTCGATCGATTGCGTGCCGCCATTGGCGAGCAACAAACGGCCATCGACCTGGAATTCATCGCGGCGCGCGTGCCCGCCAAAATCGTCGTGACTATCGAGCAGCAGAATCCTGGAGTTTCCGCCGAATTTTTTCCGATAAAAATGCGCGGCGGCGAGTCCGCTGATTCCCGCGCCGACCACGACCAGATCGTACGTTTCGCCGGAGTCGTCGGCGGTTGCGAGCGAATCCCATTTTTTGCCGTCGCGCAAGGCGTGCGCGAACTGGTAGACGCCCGCCTGGTCGCCGCGAAGTCCGGTCTTCGCCGGCGGATAATCCGGCTCAGTTGCTGCGTGCGCGCTCGTGCCGGGAGAGTGCATGGCAAACATGGCGCCGCCCACCGTGACGGCGACGCCGTCCAGGAAATCGCGGCGCGAGATCGAACGGTCCATTCCCAAATCAAGATCGAGTTGTTTGTCATTCATGGCGGAATCCCCGAGGCCGCTTAATCTTACACAATTTCAGTAAGGTTTGCCTCTGCCGCAATGCGTTGGCGGATTTGGCTCCGCGCGGCGAATCCGTTATCTTTTCTTAGAGGCGAACGGCGTGTTTACCGGCATTATCGAACATCTTGGCACGATTGAGGCTCTGTCGCTTGAAAGCGACGGCGGCCGCATCGCCGTGCATGCCCCGAGTCTCGCCGCTTCGCTTGCCATTTCCGGAAGCGTCGCCGTGAACGGATGTTGCTTGACCGTCGTGGCCTGCGACAAAAAAAGCTTCTCCGCCGATCTCTCCGCGGAAACACTGAACAAAACGACATTTTCGTTATTAAAAAAAGGTGAGCGCGTGAATCTCGAACAGCCGCTCACCGCCGGAAAGGAATTCGGCGGCCATTTTGTGCTGGGCCACGTCGATGGCACCGGCTCCGTGGCCGCGATGGAACCGGAAGGCGACAGTTGGCGCTATTCCGTGCGCGTTCCGCCGGAGGTCGCGAAATACATCGTGCCGAAAGGTTCGATCACGATTGACGGCATCAGCTTGACCGTCGCGCACTGGGAAAACCAAATTGCAGAAATTGCCGTGATTCCTTTTACCTTTGAACACACGAACATCCGCGATCGCAAACCGGGCGACGCCGTAAATCTCGAAGCCGACGTGCTGGGCAAATACATCGAACGGCATCTGGAAGCGCGGGCGAGCGCAACGGCGAAAAGCGCGCTTTCGTTGCGAGACTTCATCGCGCAAGGTTTCTAAACGCTTACGCGGCTTTGCGCCGCGCGCCGCGAAAATACAAAACCAATCCAAACGCGATCGCTCCGATCGTGGAGCCAACCACCTTGATGACGAACAGCAAGCGATTCGAGGAATCGCCCGGCGGAAAAACCGAAACGACGATCGAAAGAAGCGTTACGGCGGACGCCAGTCCGCAAGCGATCCAAACGCCGATTTTGCCTCCCGGAATCAGCACCGCGTGCGGATTTGCGGTTCTGTCCGGACGATTTGCAAGTTTGATTGCCGCGGCGAACATGTAAAGAAACGGAATGAAGTACAAAATGATCGTGATGTCGATGACGACCTGATACGCGCCGCGCGTTGACTCATTGATCTGGCTCAGCAAAAGGACCAGCGCCGACAAAAGCGCTTGCACGACGATTGAAACGTAGGGCGTGCGCCAGCGCGGATGAATTTTTCCGAACGCGGCGGGCAAATACCGGTCAATTCCAACCACGAACGGCACGCGAGCGATTCCGGCGACGGTGCTGCCCACTCCGCCGGCGTTGCCGACCGTCACCAAAAGCGCGGCCAGGATTCCGACGAATCCGATCTTCAGCGCCACCGATCCCATCGTGATGGCATGAAAGACGCCGCTCTTTGGATCCACGTCCGCCGCCGGCACGAGCGACAACAACGAAAACGTGCCGATGATGTACATCGCCGCGATCAATGCCGCCGCGGTGAGCGCCGCCCGCGGCAAAGTTCGTCGCGGCTCGCGAATTTCTCCGCTCATCGCCGAAACGAGTTCCAACCCCGTGAACGCAAAGGCGATTTGCGACCAGAAATTGACCGTGTCCCAGTTCCAAGTGGGCATCATGTTTGCCCGCGTGAAGTGCGTTACCGATCCGTTTTTCACCCACAACACCGCCGCGATGCCGACCAAAATCAGCAACGGCACATAAGTCGAAACGCCGCCCGCATTTTGCAGCCACTTTCCAACGTTCAAACCGACGATGTTCAGAATCACCGCAACGGCCAATAACAAGAGCGAGCCGACGAGCAAGAACGTTCGGTCTTGCGCCAGTTCGGCGCCTTTTCCGCCCATCACATATGCGCTCATCGATGCGCTGGCCAGCAACAATCCGGGAAAATAAAAAATCGTGTAGACCCAATACGTCCAACCCGCCACAAAACCATGGAAGTCGCCGAACGCTTCCTTGGACCACACATACAAACCGCCTTCTTCGGGAAAGCGCGAAGACAATTCATTGATGACGAGCGCCATCGGCACGAAAAAAAGCACGGCCGCGAGCACCCACAAACTGATCGACGAAGTTCCGTTGTGCGCCGCCGCCGCAATCCATCGCGGACCCAAGACGGTTGCGATATTGAAAAGGAGGACGTCCCAAAAACCCATTTCGCGGCAAAGCTGGCTACGCGGATCGGAAGAAGCCGCCGCCTGGCTCACAGAGTCACGTCCAATTCGGGAATCAGTTCGTCTTGCATGCGGAAATTATGGAGAAACGGGTCCGCGGAATTTTCAAATTCGTTCCACGAAGAAAACACCTCCGCCTTCCCTTCCTGAAGGAAAACGATATTGTCGGCAAGTTTTTTCGCCAGATGCGTATCGTGCGTTACGACGATCGACGTGCGATGAAATTTTTCCTTTAAACGCAAAATGATGTCGCCCATGTGCGCCGCCATGAGGGGATCGACCATCGTGGTCGGCTCGTCGTACAAAATCGCCTCGGGATTTTGCGCCAGCGCCCGCGCGATGGCCACGGCTCGCTTCATGCCCGTTGAAAGTTCGCCCGGGATCTTGTCGAGAACCTCTTCCACTTCCAACTCGCGCGCGAGCTTCGCGATGTAGGCGTCCACATCTTCATCGGTCAGGCCGGGCTGTCCTTCGAGCGGATAGCCGATATTTTCGCGCACGCTAAGCGAATCGAAGAGCGCGCCGGATTGAAAAACCATCGTCACTTTTCCGCGTACTTTTTGAAACTCGGCTTCGGAAAAATGCGTGACGTCTTCGCCGTCGATCCAGACCTGGCCTGAATCTGCCTTCAGAAAGCCCATGATGTGTTTGAGCGAAACGGATTTTCCGACGCCGCTGCGGCCCATGATGACGCAAGTCTGCCCGCGTTTCACCTTGAACGTGACATGATTCAGCACCGGCCGGCCGTCGAAAGCCTTGCTCACGTCGCGGAATTCGAAAAAGTTTTCCGCAAAGAGGCTGCGCGCCAAGCTATCGGTCACTTGTTCTCCACTTCCAAAACGCGGCGAGCTTCGTCAAAGTCCGCGCGCGTGTTCATATTCCAGAAGAGCCGCCCGTTCGTATCAAATCGTTTCCAGTCCTTTTCGTCAAGGATTTCCGTTCGCAACAATTTGAGAGCGTCGGTGACCTTGCGCGTCCCGCCATCGAACATCGTTAAAATTACGGCGCTCGCGGAACTCTTCCAACACGCGCACAACGGTTCGAATCGGCCTGCATTTTGCGAAACAAGCGCTTCGCCACCGCTTTCGGCCGCGCGCTTTACAAGAAACGCCAGCCATTCTTCGGTAAGAAATGGCATGTCGCAGCTGACAATCAGGCACCACGATTCTTGCGACGAGTTTTGCCCGGCGTCGAGCAGCGCCGTCAAGATTCCGCCGAGCGGCCCTTCGCCAGGCCAGCGATCCGGAACATTTCTTGCTTGTGGATGCGAAACTTTGGATTCCGCCGCGACAACGGCGACATCGCAACACGCCGAGGCTACAACCTCAGCCGTGCGCGCCAACATGGACTTGCCTTGCAATTCCGCCAGCGCCTTGTCTGTGCCAAACCGCGAGCTGGCTCCGCCGGCCAGCACGTATCCGCGCACGAGCGATGCGGCGTTCACGCCTCGTCCTCGATCGGCTCGCGGCCCGGACGCCGAATTCCCAGCTCGCGCAATTTTTCCTGCAAGCTCTGCCGATGCAATCCAATCGTCGCGGCGGTGCGGGAAACGTTCCATCGGTGGCTTGCGAGCTGTTTGGTAATCCACGCGACTTCGAATTTTCTTTTCGCATCGCGAAAATCGCGCTCGTTCATTCCCGTATCTTCGCCGTTTGGCGATTCCTTTTGCGTCAGCGCTTTGCCCGTCGCCACTTCTTCCGGCAAATCGTTCGCGTCGATTTCGTTTCCCGGCGTCAACACCATGCTTCGCTCCAGCGCATTCTTCAGTTCGCGCACATTGCCCGGCCAATCGTATCGTTCCAGCGCCGAATACGCTTCGCGCGTAAGACGGGCGGCGCGATGCAAGCGCTTGCCGTGCATTTGCAAAAACGAGTCCGCAAGCACGGCGATATCTTCCTTGTGTTCGCGCAAAGCGGGCAGATCGATCGTGATCACGCGCAGCCGATAAAAAAGATCTTCGCGAAATTTTCCCGCCGCGATTTCCGCGGGCAGATCGCGATGCGTTGCGCTGATCACGCGCACATCCACGGGAATCGATTGCGCGCCGCCGAGCCGCTCGATCGTGCGATTTTCCAGCGCGCGCAAGACTTTTGCCTGCGTGACGGGATTCATGTCGCCGATTTCGTCGAGGAATAACGTGCCGCCATTCGCCAGCTCAAATTTGCCTTTTTTTTGCTGCGCCGCGCCGGTGAATGCCCCTCGCTCGTAGCCGAACAATTCGGACTCGATCAAATTTTCCGGCAGCGCGGCGCAGTTCACCGCCACAAACGGACGCGTCGCGCGCGGCGACCGCGCATGAATCTCCTGCGCCATCAAATCTTTTCCCGTGCCGCTCTCTCCCAAAAGCAAAACGGTCGAATCCGTCGCCGCCACGCGATCGGCAATTTCAAAGGCGCGGCGCATCCCGGCCGAGCGGCCGATCATTCCGCCAAACTGCCCTTCCGTGGCCAACTGGCTGCGCAAGACCGAATTTTCTTTTTCGAGGCCGGTGAGTTTCAACAAATTGGCCACACGTTGCCGCAATTCGTCCAATTCAAAACCCTTTACCAGATAATCCGCGGCGCCCACGCGCAAAGCTTCCACCGCCGTTTTCGCCGTGTCCAGCGCGGAAACGATCAGCACCGGCACATCATTCCCTTCTTCGCGCAAACTTTTCAGAAAGGAGAGGCCGTCCTCTCCGGGCATCACGATGTCGAGCAAAAGCAGGTCGGGCTTTTCGGTGGGAATAGCGGTGCGGGCGGCTTCGGCGGATTCCGCTTCGGCAATGCGATAGCGCGATTCGAGCGCTCGCCGCAATCCGTACCGCGCCGCCGGTTCGTCGTCCACAATCAGAATCGTCTTCATGCCGGACCTCGCAAATTCTCGCAGAACTACTCAGCCGATTTAGACAACCCGCGCGTGCGTCGCATCGCTGCGGGCCAAATTTTCACTTCGAATCGCGAGCCTCGCCCGTCCTTAATTGGGCTCGCCACCTTCAACTCCCCACACAACTCCGCAACTCTCTTGGCCACAATCGCTAAACCGAGTCCCGTACCTTGCGCTTTCGTCGTAAAGAAAGGCTCCAGGATTTTCTCCTGCAGGTCCTCCGGAATGCCGGGCCCTTCGTCTTCAACACTTACCGAGCACGGCAATCCCAACCAGGAAACCTGTACTTTTACTTCTCCGCCCGCACGAGACGCGTCGATCGCGTTCACAACCAAATTGCTGACAATATCGTGAATCGCCTCGACGCTCGCCTCAACGATGGAATCTCCTTCAACGATTCTTGATCCAAGACGCACGCCTCTTTTTTCGCCTTCCGGGCGTAAAACTTCCAAAACGTTGCGGACGACCTCACGCATGTCGCACTTGGCGTCTTCGCCCGAGCCGGCAAACGCCGGCCGGCTGAATTGAAGCAATTGATTGAGCTTTGAGGAAAGCCGGTTGATTTCTTCGAGCACCATTTTCGTTTCGCCGCGCATGGATTCCGGCATTTCCGGATTTTCGAGTTGGACCTGGAGGATCGTCTTGATCGACCCGAGCGGATTCTTCAAGTTGTGCGAAATGCTGGCCGCCGTCTGTCCGACAAGCGCCAGCCGCTCGCGCTCGGCAAGCTCCCTTTCGAGTTGAACTTTTTCTTCGATCAAGCGGCACAAATCCAATGCGGAAGGCAGTTGTTCGCTCAGAGATTCCAGCGCCGCCATCGTTTCGCCGGAAATCGCCGATCCGTGCGCCTTTACCTGCAAGTACGCGAATACGTCGCCGTTTCGGCGCAGAGGAAAAACCAGCTCCGTTGCCCAACGAGACCGCGCCGGATCGAGTTCGGTCTGTTCCACGGATCGCGGGCGAACTTCCGCCGCCGCACCGACAAACTTCAAGGTCGTCGACTCGAGTTCAAGCTCCTGCCTTGTCGTCTGCTCGATGTATTTCGCCAACTCGGCTTGATTCCCTTGCCTGGCTTCCTGCTGAATTCGCGTCATTAAGCGCTGCACGCGATCGAGTTCGCGTTGCGCCGTTTCCCGCAGGCGGCGTCCCAGCAAGCGCTGGAGCGGCTCGATAAAAACAACGAGCACAAACAGAAGCACGGCCGCGGTTGCTTCTGGCGGCAGAACGGGAGCGAACCATTCGCCGATCCGACGGACGAGCGCAAGGTAGAGCAGAGCGACGAACGTTGCTGAAACTGCGTACAAAAGGTTCTTCTGCCGCCCAATGTTCAGGAAGTTGTGCCGTTGCACGAAATAAATCAACGCGACAAAAGGAAAGAGCCCAAGGAGCGAAATCGCCGTCGCCAGAATTTCCCTGCCGGAACGGCTCAAGGAAGGAATCGCAAGGTGAATGGCAATCAGGAATGCAGTGGCAAAAACCATCGCGGCCCACGCAAGCCGATGAAAAGTCCGCTCTGGCCGACCCTTCATCTCTTGCGCGAATTGTCGCTCCCATTCGCAAGAGACGCCCGCTATGAAAACAAACCAAATCACGAATCCCAGCCCAAGCGAATTCCCCGGAATGCCAAAATCGAAATTCTGTGAACGAAGCCGCGTGGGGAGCGCCATTCCAAGGAAATAGACAACCGGAGCGTAGGCAAACAGGAGAATCGGCCACTTGAACTTCTTACGCGGATGAAAATCGCGTGTCTCGGCAAACTCCCAATGCAGATGAAACAGGAGCGCGGGCACGAGCGCCAGGCCCGTTCCGATCAAGAGCGCGGCAAACGTCGTGAGGTTGTGCGGCGGCAATGCGTAATAGATTTGCGCGTTCAATGCGAGCAACGAGCCGGCGTAAAAAAGAAACAGCGCGAGGCAAAGAAAGAAAAACACTCGCTCGAAATTGCGCTGGCGGCGATAGCCGAGAATCACGACCATCCAGAACAGCATGAGAAGCGTTCCGGCGGTGAATCCGACCAATCGAATGTAGGTCAAAGCGTTCATCGGAGCTGGTTTGAGGAGCGACTAAATCTTACGCCGGAGGGGAAAGCACGACAATCGCCAAGTGCAAGATTTTTCTGGCATCTCATAACTGTATGCAAATACAAGGCTTATATTGCATGAAGAAGCATATAAATTTTCAATGAGAACCATCGAAAATGCCGGGCAAACGCTTGACTTGGAGGGCTTTTCTGCTATATTAGCACTCGTCTGTGAGGAGTGCTAATTACCCTGCCTCCTCCCTACAGCAAACCTGAAAGCTTACCAACGGAGGTTTTTCGAAGATGGCAGTCAATCTTACGCCGCTGCACGACCGCGTGATCGTGAAGCGCATTGAAGAGAAAGAAACCGTCAAGGGTGGAATCATCATCCCGGACACCGCAAAAGAAAAGCCCCAGGAGGGCGAAGTGATCGCCGTCGGCGCCGGAAAGCGCGAAAAGGGCGAACTCGTTCCCCTGGACGTGAAAGCCGGAGACCGCGTGCTCTTTGGCAAATACAGCGGCACGGAAATCAAGATCGAAGACGAAGAGCTGCTGATCCTCCGCGAAGAAGAGATTCTTGCGAAGCTGAGCGGCGCGGCGAAGGCAGCGAAGAAGTAACGAAGTTTTCAGTCGTCGGTTATCAGTTATCAGTGATCAGTAACGGCGAAGCGGGCTTGTGGTTTGCTTGCCGGTCGGATTTAGCAGGAAAAGAATTTCACGGAGGAATCAAGCAATGGCAAAGACGATTGTTACGGGAGAGGCTTCGCGCCAGGCAATTTTGCGCGGCGTGAACGCCCTCGCCGATGCAGTGAAGATCACGCTCGGCCCAAAGGGCCGCAACGCGGTGATCGAAAAGAAGTTCGGCGCGCCGATCATCACCAAGGACGGCGTGACGGTTGCAAAAGAAATCGAACTGAAGGATCCGCTGGAGAACATGGGCGCGCAGATGGTGCGCGAAGTCGCTTCGAAGACGTCTGACGTTGCGGGCGACGGCACGACCACCGCGACCGTTCTGGCGCAGGCCATCTTCCGCGAAGGCGTGAAGACGGTTGCGGCCGGCGCGAGCCCCACGGCACTGAAGCGCGGCATTGAAAAGGCCGTCGAAGTGGCCGTCGAAGAAATCAAGAAGCTGCACAAAGACGTGAAGGGCGACATGATCGCGCAGGTTGGCACCATTTCCGCCAACAACGACAAGCAAATCGGCGGAATCATTGCCGAAGCGATGAAGAAGGTCGGCAAGGACGGCGTCATCACCGTGGAAGAATCCAAGACCATGGAAACGACGCTGGAAGTCGTGGAAGGCATGCAGTTTGACCGCGGCTACCT
>Ga0070730_10000458_pt1 | contig 48119 bp, 40 predicted proteins | sample Coa_R1_3_FD_66447 | JGI IMG/M metagenome (GOLD analysis project Ga0070730, IMG submission 66447) | Surface soil microbial communities from Centralia Pennsylvania, which are recovering from an underground coalmine fire - Coalmine... | ecosystem: Environmental > Terrestrial > Soil > Unclassified ...
TGTCATGAGACTGGACAGCGTCGCTCCCCAAAGTTGGGGATCAGGGGCGCCAGCCCTCGACCCTACCGATTTCTGCTGCGTGATCGTGACTCATCGGTGATAACATTTCGATCCCGCCACGGCCCTCTGTCTGCTGCTTCTTGGCTCGGTGTTGACCGCGATGGTCTCTGCTCAAGATTCCGCCACCGGGAACTGCTCGACCATTCCCCCGAACTACAACAAGCCCGCGTGGCGTGTGTTTCACGCGTCCAGCCTGAATGCCATTTCAGGAAACACATTTTATTTTGGGTGTTCAGATCACAGCGGCATCACACACGCTTCGGTAGGAAAGCGCTACTCTGTCTGCCACATTGTGCCGGCTGTCAAAGACAGTTTCGGTCAGCCCATTGAGAAAAGGTGGGTGAATTCGAGGCCGCAGAAACCCGGAAGGATTCAGATGTCGTGATTGGAAAATACACAGGGCGAGCAATCACACAGGCAATGCTTAAGGTGCAGGAGTACGTGATACTTCCATAGCGCCGTGACTCTTTGGCACCAGTCGGACTTTCAGTTTGCCGCTCCCACCATCTCACAGGTCGGGCCGCGCCGAGACAACCGTGGTTCGAGCGGAAGAAAATGCTTTCCGTTACTAATTGAATCGAAGAACCAGCTTCCGTTCCTTTTCATAAGCGTGGCACCCTCGCGGCCGGGTATTGTCCTTCCATTCGCCCCAAGCGTTTTGCTCCCCGCTTTGTCCGATACGCGCCTCTGTTCAACGTCTTAGCTTTGACCGATCCTCTCCCATTGGATACCGCATGCTGGATGCCCTCTCTTTTCGACGTGAACGCGGAGTAAAATAAGTTCATGACTGAAGATGTTTCCGAACTACTCAAAAAAGCCATGGCCTTGCCCATTGAAGCCCGCGCTGCTTTGGCCGGCGAACTGCTTGATAGTATCGATCAAACAGTGGACGCCAGCGCCGAAGCTGAGTGGGAAAAAGAGATAGCGCAACGCGTGGCGCAACTGCAATCGGGCACGGTTCAAACCATCCCCTGGACCGAAGTTCGTCGGCGACTTTCGGACAAACTCGCGCACAGTGGTTAAATCTCTCGAGTTTCATCCTGCTGCTGCAACCGAAACCGAAGAAGCCACCGCGTGGTATCTGGAGCGCAGCCCACGTGCGGCCAGACGCTTTGTGGAAGAACTTACGCAAGTCCTCGACATTATTACGCACGCTCCAGATCGCTGGCCGCGTGGCCCAGCGGACACTCGCCGTGTCCTCCTTCACCGGTTTCCCTTTGCCGTTGTCTACCGTGAAGATCACTCAGTCATTCAGGTAGTTGCCGTTGCTCATGGGCGCCGGAAGCCTGGGTATTGGCGAGATCGTCATTGAGGTACGGCAACAATTCGCCAGAAAGGGAAATTCACGTACGTCATGCAGATGTATCAGCCAAGGTTTTATATCGCGGCTCTGTCCGGAATATTGGCGTTTTCGCCGATCCCTGTTGCGACGGTTTCACGGTTGGCCAGGACCCGCCCGAAGGGTTCGAGGACATCGAGGACTCTGCGCTTTCGCCGGACCGGCTTGTCTGGACAAACGACAGGCTCAGAGCGATGGTTACCTATTGCGAGGGTGACGTTACCGTTACGGTCGATCAGACAGACGAATGGTATCAGGCGCGACTGCTCTCATCCCAGAACTTCTATGCACGCTTTCGTTCGCCCAACTGCTGATTATCGCGGCATTACTACGTATATGAGCTTGGCGTTGGAGGAGGAAGAAACATAAATTCATGACAGCACACCATGAGCAGGAAATTGAGATTTTACTGGCCGAGGACGGCAGCGAGATGAAAGTCGTGGCGCATAACTTCCAGGGCAATGGCTGCGAAGCCCTGATCCGGGCCTTTCAGTCCGGCACGGTTACAGCATCTGGACCGACCGCCGACTTCTTCAAACAGCAGACGCAAAAGACCAAGGTTCGGCAGAGCCAGTAGCCACACTTTCGATGATTCTTAAATTCACTGGCAGATTTGGCTCTCCTGTCAATCTTGAACTGACCGAAAAGCTGGGGAAACGGGCGGAACTGCAATGCTTCCAATTTGTCGAGCCGCCCCCTAAGTTCCGGCTGGTTCGCCATGCAACTTTCTTGCAGGAGTGGCAGGAAGGCAATACTGATTTATACGATCTCCAGCACGGCCCTGCGGTGAAAGAGTGGTCACGGCACAACCATTGGTTTGTCAATGATCTGGTGCACCGTGACGACGTTCTAACCTGCGGAATCCTTTCGCAAGACGTGATCATGGAAACCCGCAGCCTCGCCGGAAACTATCTACTGCTGGTCTGGCCGCGCATGAGTACCTGCCGATCAAACTATTCCGAGGAAGGAACCTGACAAAAATGCTGGTGCATGGAACGTTTCCGCTCAGTACCGTCAACGGCCCAGGCGAACGCGTTGTAGTCTGGTTCCAGGGATGCCGTTTAGCCTGTGAAAATTGTTGGAATCCCCGCAGCCACCCATTTAGCGCAGATACGGAGAGGTCTGTCGAGGAAATAGGAGAGTGGGTGCTTTCCTTAAGTGACATCGAGGGCGTCACCATCTCTGGAGGGGAACCATTTCAACAAGCAGCCGATCTCCTGGAATTATGCGCCTATTTAAAATCGCAGCGCCCTGATCTGTCCATCGGCCTGTTTAGCGGCTATACGCTGGCTGAACTGGAAACAGGACGGTGGACATTTACCCGAGGGGCCAGCGGCGAATGGCTGACCGGCAGTCCTGATTTGTTTGCCGCCGTAAAGCAACACCTCGATTTTGGAGTCTTCGGCAGATTCAACCGCCATCTCTCCGGCTCGGACAAACCTCTGTGTGGATCACGCAATCAGAGCGTGGTGTTCTTTACAGGCCGCTACTCGGAGCGCGACATCAAGCAGCAAAGCTGCGAGATCAACATTGCCGCAAATGGTGAATTCGTAACGATTACCGGGTTCCCGCCTTCGTCTGTCGAGCTTTAAATCCCACTGCACTCCTAATCAAGTCAACCCATCCGTTCACTTCGAGTGTCCTCAAATTCTCATTGGAGGGAAACTTTTGTCTACCCCTGCTGTTCTTGAAGACCATGCACCACCCTCGTCGATACACATCCAACATCGCCCCGGCATCGACCTTGGCAAGATCACCTGCTATCTCAAACTGCAACTAGGCGCCCTGGGGGATAAGCGTCTGATGCGCCCCGACAACATTGACGTTGGCGAAGCGGACCGGAAAATGTTCCGTTTGTCCAAGAAAATCCTTGCTTCCAGGGAACTGAAGAAGATTCGTCACCACGATGGGGCCATCCGAACGTACATCCGGGGCATCTGCCTGCCCTTTGAACCCGGCGTTCACTTCCTGCCGCTGAGAGCGGTCACGATGGTGAACACGCAGTTAAAGGAATTTCGCCAGAAGCGGCAAGATCTGGTCAACCAGTTTCTGGACGCGTATCCGGTGCTCAGGGAAGACGCACGGAGACGCCTGAAGACCTTCTTCAATGAGCGGGACTATCCTCCGGTCGAAATTGTTGCGGAGAAGTTTTACATGGATTGGGACTATCTGGCGTTCAGTACGCCGGATGAGATTCACTCGGTCGCTCCTGAGATCTTCGAGGAACAGCGGGAGAAAGCCGCCCGTCAGTTGTCGGACGCCGTTCGGGACATCCAATATGGCTTGCGCGTCGGACTATGCAAACTGGTAGAAAGCCTGCGCGATGACCTGGCACCCGGTCCCAGCGGTGGACGCAAGCGACTCTACGATTCAGCAGTCACAAAGGTCACTGAGTTTCTGGCGCATTTCGACCTTCGTAACGTAACGGATGACCGCGAACTGAAGCAGGTCGTAGACCAGCTTCGCGGATTGCTCCGCCCGGTAAGCATGGAGGAGCTTCGCACCACAGATACCGTGCGGCAGCGCATACAGCAATCCCTTTCCGACGCGGCGAACCGGCTGGGATCGATGGTGCAGGAAGAACCGATTCGCGGCATACGCTTCGCCGCGTAGTGAATGGGAACTTTATACGCCGCAGCATAATAAGCAGCATTACTCCAGGGTATCTGCCGCTGTCCCCGCACGAGGAGAGTTTCCGGTATTTTGGACTGCGAGGCAGGAACTCAGAGCGAGTTCTTGCCTTCTTTTTTGGCTTTAGTTCTCCAGCATATCCAGGAGTCCCTCGCCGATGCGGCGGAGCACCTTGAGGCCACGGTGCAGGAAGAGCCCATTCGGGCCATTCGCTTTGTTGCATAACTTTCCTGATCGCCGGAAAGGAGAAATCTGGAAATGGCAGACGGCAACTCTGAATTTGATCTCCACATCTGGAAGCAGCGCGCCGAAGGCGGGCGGCCGGACCGTTACACAGTTGGCGTCTGGCAGAATGGCCGCATCCTGCCTCTTTGCCACATTCAGCCGCTGAACAATGCAATTGCGGCCATCCAGAACGCTCTCCTGCAGGCGGGCGCTCAGGCCATCCCCCCTGCCCCAGCCAGAAAAGACAATAAGAACATTCTGTCGTCCCTGCTTCGAGCTATTTTCTAAACCTGCTTTCCTGTCTTCCGAAGATTTCCCCGCAGCCCGCATCTCGACACTTTTCGTACCAATCAGACCACACAAGGAGAAACATTCAGCAAACATGATTTCAGAAGCCACAGAAAACGTCTGTCTTTACTATCGCGACGACCGTTCCGATAAGGTCTATCAGCTTCAGTTGATCGGCTCGGAAGGCGGCTTTGTCGTTAACTTTCAGTTTGGCCGCCGGGGCGCTTCGCTCCAGTCCGGCACGAAGACGCCCGAACCAGTGCCACATGCGAAAGCGTTAAAGATCTATCAGCGGCTGGTGTCGGAGAAGAAAGGTAAAGGTTATATCGAGGCCCAAGCCAGCACACCGTACCAGACTTCCTGCCAGGAAAAGCAGCAAAGCGACCTTCTGCCCCAATTGCTCAACCCTGTTGAAGAGAGTGAGGCCGACAGGCTGATCGCAGATCCAGCATGGCTGATGCAGGAGAAGAAAGACGGACGGCGGGTGCTCATTCGCAAGACCGGCATGAGCGTTCAGGGGGCGAACCGCAAAGGCCAGATTATTCCCCTGCCCTCGGTGGTTGAATGTTCGGTGCAAACGCTCGATTGCGATTTGGTTTTGGATGGCGAAAGCGTGGGTGACATCTACTGGATTTTTGATCTCCTTGAACTGCGAGGTGAAAACCTGCGCCCCCTGAGCACCTCTTCACGCCTCACCACATTGAATCGATTCGATCAGGGCTTCAGAGGCGGAGCCCTGCGTCTGGTCTCTTCGGCATGGACTTCTGAAGCCAAGCGCGAGTTGTTCCACAAGTTAAAATCAGAACGCGCCGAAGGAGTGGTCTTCAAGCGCGTCGATGCGCCCTACGTTCCCGGCCGACCCAATTCAGGCGGAACCCAGCTCAAATATAAATTCACGAGTTCGGCCACCTGCAAAGTCATAGGCCACAATGAAGGCAAAAGAAGCGTGTCCATAGCCGTGTATCAGGACCCGGGTGACGGCTGGGTCAGGGTGGGAAATGTCACCATACCTCCCAACTTCCCCGTCCCGGCGGTCAGGTCGCTGGTGGAAGTACGATACCTTTATGCCTTCCCTGGCGGCAGTTTGTACCAGCCGGTCTATCTGGGGCCACGGACGGACGTGGAGTGCGCCGATTCAGTGAAGTCTTTCAAGTTCAAGCAGGACAGAGATGACGAGGAATAAGGCTCGCACTGGCTCAATGGCGCTTCACAGCATCAATTCCGAGCAGCAGATTTACGTGGCTCGTGGCAGCGCAGGCACGACGAGCCATCCGGAAGAAGTTTTGCTACAGTTACCTCCCGGAGTTATACAGCTTTAACTGCGTAAAGCGCTTTTGCCGTTATCTCGGCATGGCTAATGTGAAGTCGCCACATCTGCAGCGAGCAGCTCCGCCAGTTTTCTAATGCTCGGCATTGACGTTGTTTTTGGCTCAAGAACAGCAATGGCTTTCCGCAAGTCCGCAGCGCCCGGTTTTAAAGCCAGAATGTGCAGGTTGTGAACTGCACGGGTACATCCTGAATGTAAGAATCCACGATATTTCTCGTCTGACAGGCGTCCAAAATCTACATCCGTCACAATCACGATTCGCCGTTCAAGCCCTTTAAACCGGGCGACACTCGTAAAACATATAGTCTGGAAATGAGAGTCGGAGGAGCGTAAAGCTGGCCACGCAATATTGGCAAATTGTGAGGAATGCTCTGTCCACATAGTCAGCACAGCAATGTCCCGCGGCTGGATGCCTGTCTGACTGTCGCCAAGATATTGTGCAAGTATTTCCTGAAGAATTGCGCGGCCCTCATCTAATTTTGAATAGAGATGTAGTTTGGGTTTGGGGCCGCTGTGCCCGTTCGTGATGATTTCGGCATTTCCGACAATGCGAAATGCAGTGATCGCTATTTCCCGTGTGTTTCGGCAAATCCTACGAAGTACTAGTCTGCATTCGGCCTGCCGAAACCACGAAGGCAGCTCAGACTGAAAGAACGCCTGATTCCTATCGTAAAAAACAAAAAATTTGCCCTTGGTGCATTTCCTAAGGCCTTCAATCCAGGCATCGGAAAAATCCTGCCCTTCGTCGATCACCAAGTTGGGAATCGTCCTCCGCCCTTCATTCAGTGCCTTGAGAACCATCTCTTCGGCGGCCCTGCTGCTCTGCTCCAGATAATCCCTCTCAAAATATTTCATCGCGTAGTGCTGTGGTATGAAGAAATCAATATTGTGCTTCTGCGATTGTCCCGCCGCGCGATTACGAGCGACGTTGTGAAGATGTTTCCGGAGCAGCCTTGGAGAACAGAGGAAGAATACCTCTTCACCACGGGCGGCGATTTTGCGGGCCAATTCGAACGCCACTATAGTTTTACCTGAACCTGCAGGCCCGGTAATCAATGCCTGCTGCTGTTCGTCGAGGTATTCCAGAACAAGCGCTTGCTCGGACGTGAGACGGAGGAACCGCCGCTCGCGGGATCGCATCTCCAGTTTTAAAGTCCGTACCAGACGGAACGAGGGCGCAAGTGAATCCAGGATTACTTCGCGATCCTGAGCCGAGATGGCGGATTTTCTGCCGAACTTTGTCAACCAAAACTGGAACACCTTCTCTATTGCCGTAGCCGGCGAATCGAGCGCGGAGGCGTCGAGAACAATGGCCGGATCACAGTTGGGAGGCAAGGTATACCAGGGAAATGAGACAGACGGAAACCATGCCGCATGAAACACTCCGACGTGCTTTAAAGCCGGCAGGCTCACTTGTATTTTGCTACGGATGTAATGCGCGGATCGGTCTGCCTGGGCCAAGGGGTCAGCTATTCGCATCTCTGCCTTCGTTTTCCTGTTCACCTGCTTCCAGAGCTGCCTTTCGCAGGTAATTTCTCCACTCTTGACTTCAAGGACCAAGGCACCCTTTGGATGTAACAGGACGAAGTCGGCTTCGCCCTGTATCGGCAGAGAGGGATGGAAAAGACGCATTCCTTCCGCATTCAACCAATGCAGAGAATGAAGAATGGTGCAGGAGTCATCCAGCGATCGCAAGGCATCGAATACTTCTTTCTCACCCGGGCTGTTATTGAAGTGCAGGGGGCTCTCTGGATAGAAGACGGCCATAGCCTTCAAGAAATACCAGTAAAAACCGTCACCGATCAAGCAGCATAGGGGTTACCTTCGTGTGGTCACTTCATTTGTCTGCACACTCTCGCAGGACTCTTTGAGTTCAGCACTTAGCAGAGACAATCCAGGCTGTGTGCCAGGAACTGTCGTTCCCTTTTTAAACACTCCGAATTGCGTCACCCCGGCGCATTGCCGGGAGAAAGGCAACCAATGCCCGTACGTCTGACCTTTACGCTTCCCCCAGATGCTCTGAAAAAACTGATGGAGAATTATCGCCGTGGCGATCCAGAACTCATGGCAATGCTTAAAGAATTGGGAGTCGAAGCAATTCACCCCCATGAAGAGCACGCATTGGCCGCTTGGGAAGATGACGGTGGAAAATGAAACTTGTGCTGCGACCGCAAGACATTGCCCGTCCGAATGGCCTCGAAATCGCAATCGAAGGCTTCACGCCCGACCCGGGAAACGCAAAGCCCGCGCAAGTGTTCATGGAAGTGCACGAAGGCAAGCTTTGGGTCCATGTGTGGACCGATCAAAGTCCAGATCCTGCGGTAGTTGTGCAAGTTCCACCGCCGCTATAGCCAGCTAGCACAATCCATTTCCAGTCTTACAGACCCATCTTGAATTCTCACAATCTTCAATTATCACAACTCAGCAAGGAGCACGTTCAATGAACCTCATTGACGGCACACCGGAGTTGGTCCACGAACTGGCCCAGCGACTGAAAGCCGGCGAATCGTTTGACAACATGAAACTCAAGCGACTGGCGGACAAATTTTTTGGCGGCATCCGCTCCAGGGGCGTCTACACGCCACGCGATTCATATGACGCCATGGAGACGGCTGTTAACAAGTTCTTGTTGGAGACGTTGGCAACCAAGCCAGCCCTGCCGGTCTTAGAAACCCTGCTGGAATTGCGAACACTGCTCTCACACTTGCCCACACAGACAGCCCGGACCGCAGAGCAGGTGGAATTTCAGCAGTTTTCGACCCCACCCACGATTGCATTCATCGCATCGAGGCTGGTGGATTTTCAGCCCAACGATATTTGCCTCGAACCCTCCGCAGGAACTGGAAGTTTAGCGATCTGGGCACAATTGTCGGGCACGCGGGTGGTCTGCAACGAAATCAACCCCAGGCGGCATGCCTTGTTGAAAGACGTTCTTGGCTTTGAAACTTTTGCTCTCGACGCCGAGATGATTGACGATGTACTTCCTCCTGAAATCACTCCAAGCGTTGTCATTCTCAACCCTCCCTTCACTGGAACCGGCGGCCGGGTAGTCGTCCATCGCAACAAGTACGGCTTGTTGCACATTGACTCTGCTTTGCGCAGACTCCGCGAAGGCGGAAGGCTCGTGGCCATCGCGAGTGAAGCTGTCAGCTTCTCCCGTCCGGGCGCAACGGGCTGGTGGCAGAAGATTGCTTCGAAATACGCTATTCGCGCTAATTACGGTCTGTCCGGAAATGAGTACAAGCGATACGGAACGACCTGGGGCCTTCAGTTTGTAGTCATTGACAAAATTGGGCCGACACCCGGCATTGGGTGGAAAGATCAGCTGAGTCACATTATCTGGGGCCACGCCGATACCCTGGAAAAGGCCTGGGAGTCGCTGAAGAATTTGCCTCTGCGGTCCTCATCGGGAAGCGATGAACAGGGGACAAAAGAAGACAAACAGGCAAACGCAGCCCAGAACAACAGTACTACGCTGTTTCTTCCTTACGCGCCTGCCAAACTCAAGGGCGGCAAACCGCATCCGGCAATCATTGTTGAAGCGGCCTCGATGGCCTCAGTCACTCCTCCCAACATTACCTACAGACCGCATCTGCCGTTGGAGATCGTGACCGAAGGTAAGCTATCTGAAATCCAGCTGGAGAGGCTGATATACGCGGGCCAAAGACATAACTTGCGCCTCGCTACCGGCGCGCGCAGCGGATATTTCGTTGGTGATGGGACAGGAGTCGGCAAGGGCCGGGTACTGGCCGGAATTATTTTGGACAACTGGCTCCAGGGTCGCCGCCGTGCACTGTGGTTCTCGGTTAATAACGATCTGATCGAATCAACACGCCGCGATCTCGATGATCTCGGTGTCCAGATTCCTCTCGCCCGGATCAACGACTATGCCGCGAAGGGAGACATCCTTTTACCCGAAGGCGTAATCTTCAGCTCCTATTCATCGCTGATTGCATCAGCCAGGACCGGCGAAAAACGCCTCGATCAGATCCAGCGCTGGCTCGGTCACGAGCCCGTTATTTTATTCGACGAGGCGCACAAGGCTAAGAATGCACTGGCGGGCGGGGGAGGAGAACCAACTTTGACCGGACAGGCGGTCATCGATTTGCAAGACGACAAGCTCAACCCAGAGTATCGCGTTGTCTATTCGTCCGCTACCGGGGCGACCGATGTTCGCAACATGGCCTATATGACACGGTTAGGGCTCTGGGGGCCACAAACCAGTTTTCCCAATGGCTTCGCGCAGTTTCTCGCTGAGGTTGACAGGGGAGGCGTAGGCGCGATGGAGATGGTGTCGCGGGATATGAAGAGCCTCGGCATGTACGCGTCAGGTTCTATCTCTTTTGGTGTTGATCCTCAGAGCGGAAAGTCCGTTGAATATCGCGAAGTCATCCACAAACTCACTCCGGCACAACGCACCGTGTACAACCGGGCAGCGATTGCATGGCGTGTCATTCTGCGGAATATTGACCAGGCACTGGAGGTAACAAACTCAAGTCCACGTGCTCGGGGAAGCGCTTTACAGAAATTCTGGGGAGATCATCAGCGCTGTTTCCGGCAGATCATTGCCGCCCTGAAAGTTCCCACGATCATTCGCGAAGCTGAGTCCGCACTGGCCGCCGGTAAGTCCGTGGTCCTCTCTTTAGTCGGCACAGGCGAGGCAAAAACCCGTGAACAGATCGCCCGCGTGATGGTGGAAGGCGGCAGCCTGGAAGATCTTGATTTCTCCCCGCGAGAGATTATCGCTGCGATGATTGAACGGGGATTCCCGACGCAGCTCTATCAGGACCGCACCGACCCGGCAAGCGGGCGAACCATCCGGGTTCCGGTGAAGGACAGATCCGGCAAGGGAGTACAAAGTCAGGAAGCCCTGCGCATGAAACAAGCATTGCTGGATGGATTGTCGGCGGTCCATCTCCCCGACAATCCGCTGGACCAGCTGGTGAATCACTTCGGTGAACCAGGTGTTGCCGAAATCACCGGCCGGGCCCGCCGCCTGATTCGCGACGTGCGAACCAAAAGAGTCGAGTACAAGAGACGCGCCCCAGCCGGCGTTGCCATGAGCCGCGTAAATGTCCACTCCATGGAGCAGTTTCAGGGAGGCCGTTGCCGCGTAGCCATCATCAGTGACGCAGGTTCGCTTGGCATTTCGCTCCACGCCTCAAATCGAGCCGCCAATCGCCAGCGTAGAACGCATATAGCGTGCGAATTTGGCTGGAGCGCGGACAAACAATTGCAATGTTTCGGGCGCACTCATCGCAGCGATCAAGCCGTGCCTCCCGAGTACCTTCTGGTAAGCACCGAACTTGGTGGCGAGAAGCGCTTCAGTTCCACGATTGCCCGCCGCCTTTCCACCCTTGGAGCATTGACCAAGGGCGACCGGGCCGCCGCCGACAATGCCGACTGGGCACGCTATAACTTCGAGACCCAGGAGGGAAAAGCCGCTCTCGGTCTTCTCTATAAACGAATTCTGGCGGGAGAGATGATTGTCGGTCTGAAAGATCCCATGCAGACCTTACGGGATATCGGTCTGCTGGTGATTCAGGATGGGGTGGAGAAGGTGCGCCGCGAGGATTTGCACAACATGCCGCGCTTCTTGAACAGGGTTCTGGCTTTGGAAGTGGACGAGCAAAACGCCTTGTTCGACTACTTTGCGGAACTCTTCGACCAGACAGTGCGGTACGCGAAGGCCAACGGAACCTTCGATGAGGGCGTTACCGATATTCAGGCTTTGGCGATCCGCGTCGCCGGGGCTCCTAGCGTGGTTCATCGTGACCACGTAACCGGAGCTGAAACAGTCCTCTATACCCTGGAGGTGGTCCGTCCCAGCGACAAAGTGTCGTTTGAGAGGGCCGAACGTCTCCGGACGTCGCAGCCCGGAGCATTCTTTCGCCATCAGACCAGAGGGGGCTTCATTCTGGCTCTTAAGGCGGGTAGCCATACCGATCCCAGGGATGGCAAGACCTTTTCGACTTTTTCGATATGGAAACCCGGAGGATCGCGTACCTCCTATATCCGTGAGCAGGATTTGAATGCAAAGTACCGTGTGGTGGCAGCCCATGAGGCGCGGGACTGGTGGATTCACCAGTACGACCTGGTACCGGAAGTTGCAACGAGAGAAATCCGGATTGTCGCCGGAGCCATCATTCCGCTTTGGCAGAAGCTGAAGACCAAAGACGACGCGAGACTTAAAGTGGTTCGCGTGTCGACCGAGGACGGCCAAAGGATTGTCGGCGTTGAACTGCCCCGTACCCAGGTCGGACAAGTCCTGCACGCTCTTGGACTGAAAGGGCCATCCCTCAGTCCCGAGCAAATCTTTCATGAACTTCTGGACGGCGGCGATTCAATTGCCTTAACCGCTGACATGAACTTGAAGAAATCGATGGTTCAGCATGAGATCACCATCGAACTGGAGTGCCACGATCCCGATCGCTTTCAGGAACTGAGGAGCCTCGGGCTCATCAACGAGCAGATTTCATACAAACAACGATTCTTTGTGCCTGCGGACGAAACTAAAGGCGTAAGGATTCTCACCGACCTGCTGAGCCGCTATCCTCTGATTGCAGAACAACCGGGTTCAGAGGATTCGCATCAGGACACCCTGTCCGTCGAAGTTCCAGCGACCGAGGCGGTCATCGTGGATCTTGCGAACTGGGTAGTGCCGCCCAGGGAAGCCCTGAAACCTGCGACGGGGATGGCGACTCAGATCCGCGCAGCCCAAACCAGACCGCTGGACGAACCGGGGCCTTCCTGGCTGGCTCTGCTCAAGCAGCGCAACCGCATTCGAGTGCGAGGCCGCCGTCCGCAGGCACCTGCTGCAGAACAGGGAGCACTATTCCCGCTCAGCGAATAGTGACTTCTCCTGCCTTTTTTCAATTTCCCACAGTTTTTTCCCAAAACCGTTCGATTTTCTTCCATCACCATCGCTAAGTTTCGGCCTATAAACTCCTGGCCCGAAAGAAAGGAAAGTATGGCTGCACAAACTTTCGCTGCCGCGGAACCGGTACTCCGTATTCCGCTGGCAAATATTCAACTTTCTAAAACCAACCCTCGCAAGGTCGTCGATCCGAAAGCCCTGGCTGATCTTGCTTCTGACATCAAACATCGCGGCATCCAGGAGCCGATTCTGGTACGCCCTTTACACGGATCTTCCGACAAGTTCGAACTGGTCTTTGGAGAAAGGCGCTATCTGGCTTCGGAAAAAGCCAGGCAGGAGACTGTCCCATCCATCGTGCGCGAGCTGTCGGATGACGAAGCATTTCAAATTCAGGTCACTGAGAATCTGCAGAGGGAAAACCTGCATCCTCTCGAAGAGGCTGACGCCTTCGCACGACTTTATGAAAAGGCTGTCCAGGAGAAAAAGGGCCACGACGCAGCCCTGAAGCTGGTCGCCGGCCAGATCGGCAAGAAACCGGATTTAGTCGCGCAGCGCATGAAATTGCGCGATCTGATCGAACCTGCGAAAGCAGCCTTCCTGAAGGCCAAAATCTTACTGGGACATGCCTTCGAACTGGCCCGGCTCCGCGAAGATGAGCAGGAGAAAGCCCTGGCGTGGATGCTCGAACGAGGAAAGGATATCCAAACTCCCAACGGGTGGAAGCGGCTCCGCATCATGCCTGGAGTTCCTGAGCTGAGACTATGGATTCAGGAACACTTGTTTCTGGATCTCACCAGGGCTCCCTTTGATACGGCGGACGTAAACCTCAATCCGGGGATGGGAAGTTGCCTCAATTGCCAATTCCGCACAGGAAATCAACCGGCTTTGTTTAAAGATATTAGCCAGGAATCCACATGCACGGCGCCGGGCTGCTGGACAACCAAACGTGATGCGACTTTAGTCAATCTTGCCTCAACCACGGCCAAAGAGCTTGGAGTTGAGTCTGTGCTCAAGGTTGGCTTTGGATATCCGGGCGGGAATACATCGAAAGTTCCCGTGGACGCCTACATCGACCACGGTACTGGGGCACGGATTGCAAAGAAAGGCAGCGAATGCGCGCATACTAAGCCTGGAGTTGTTACTTGGATACGCTTTGCCAGCGATGCTCCAGGGCATAAGGTTGGAGACCGCGTCGATGTCTGCACCAAAGCAAATGAATGCGCAGTTCACAACAAAGTAGATTCCCGCAGCGAACGGCCACGTAAGTCCTTCGAGGCCATGGCTGACACCCGAATAGCCAACTTACGCGAAAGTTGCCCCCAGCGCGTCCGGTCGGCGCTCATTCGCGCAATCATCGAGAGCGCGATGAAAGAGCTGCCGAAGCTTTCACCCAGCGACAAGGTCCGATTCGACCTGATGGCGAAGCAGATGCATTGCGATCTCTACTTTGACCGGCATCGCGATGTCTGCAAATTGATGGGTGTCGAACCTGCCGTCGACAAGCCTGGCCAGAGCAAAGACTGGCGTGGAGCCAGTTCCCTCATGTTCGATGGAAATCCCGTGGCCATGATGGTGGCGATGACTCTCATGCACCGCTATCACGTGGGCAGTTTCGGAAGGCCCGATCCTGATCCGCTCAAGCCGCTATTGAGCATTTACAAGATTGATGCCAACGGTATAACAAAGCGAACCAAAGCAGACGTTGACTTGAAGATTGCTGAAATCCGGACATCTCTCAAGAAGCGCAAAGCCAGGGCCGCCTGAATGTTTGAAGGACTGGCGAGGGCCACCTGGCCAATCCTCGCCAGCCCGAAATCTGTGGCGCTTAGGTTGATCCATTCGAGGTTTGGACTCCTCCTTTCTTCTTAAAATGGCCTTCCGTGGGAATAGTCCAGGATTTTCTTAGTTATTGTTACAGCGTTTTTATACTTTTGTATCGGTCCGGATAAGACCGAAAGACCCAGGTTCCCGGGCCAGAGCAGTTGGCTGTTTATGGGTTCCTTGAGTACCCCCAGCCCCCAATGGTGGGACCGGGATTCTGATCCTGACGGCACACCACTTCGTGCCGATGTGCGTCTGGCAGCATACAAATTCTGGCCAGAGGCTCGCCGTCGCGCTACCCAGATTTTGGGTAACGAACATGCCGCCAGAGAGTTGTTGGAAACCAGCGTTTATCACGTTTCACACGAACTGAGTATCCTTGCCAGAGAACCGTCTGTTGAAGAAGTGCTTGCTGCCCTGGAGCTTCAATTCACTTCGCAGCTGTTGGAAAAGAGATCCGCTCAATCTGCTGGTCCAGCTCCGCCCCAGGCTCCCGTCTCCCGCCCGCGGCGGAGCTTCCGCTGGCCCAGTGAAGCCTATGAGCTTGTACGGAACTATGCTCCCGAACAGGGCAGTCTCCACAAACTCATCAAAGCGCTGGTCGCGGTCTCGCAACATCCGGCCGATGCCTGCCGGAGGTTTGCCCGCCAACTCGGGGTTACAGGTAAGCGGGGCTATAAAGCCTGGCCGCAGCAAGACATCGACGAGTTCAGACGTCTTCGCCTGGCGAATGAAGATATTCGTGTAATAGCCCGGAAGTTAGGCAGGGCCGAGACATCAGTCCGGGGCATGCTCCATCGCCTCGGCTTTGGGAAGGAGGTATACACAGATACCTACAGTAAATACACGCTCGCAAAACTTCTGCACACACGGCCTCAGCATGTCCAGAAATGGGTCGATCTGGAAGGGTTGACAGCGGACCGCAGGGGAACGAAGAATATGCCCCGCCTGGTCATCAAAATCGAAGATTTCATCAAATTTTCTAAGCAACATCGCGAGTCTGTCTTGCGGGGACGCGTTACTCCGGCCCGTCTGGATTTCCTTCAGAACGTCGTCTTTCCGGCCAACCACGCACCAATATTGGGGGTCAGGGACAGCAAGAAAGAGCGCCAGGCGCGAGCAAAGCAGAAAAAGGAGGAGATGATGGAAGACAAAGAGAAGTCAGAGGCTGAGGATGATGAATAGCCATGAGGCCAGCAATGATCGACGGCCCAAGGCGGAGAAACGCCGCCACTGTCGATTTCATCGAATATTGAGGAGACTACATCCATATAAACCAACGCGCCTTCTGAATTTGCCGGAGCACGGGACTTCTGATGGCAGACGAACGCTTACAATAAACATCGAGTGATGGTTTGTGCGTCTGACTCGTGAATCGAAACACGGCGAATTTTGACGACACATGCGGCAATCGTACGATTGCCGCACAAGCAGCTCGACGGCCTTTCCCGAGAAGACCAGGTCGCCCATGAAAACATGTGAGAACCGAAGCCATGAAAAAATCTAATCACTCAAAAGACAAAAGCGGGATAGCGCTCACGAAGAACGCTGGCCTGTCTCGTGCTCTCGAATATTTGCAACAATGGGCGGACAGCCAGGAACCCGTGGAGTTTATCTCTCGCCGCCGACCGGAGTACGCAATAGTTCATACTGGCATCATCATCGCGAAGAGCGAAGCCGATGGCATAAAAACATTTGAATTAGCAGCCACCGGCGGGACACGGATTCTTCTCAGTCCTCGTGAGTGGGAGCACGTGCGAACCCAAAAATATCCGATAGAGACGGTGGTTGTTACAAGCAACACCGACCCTGGAGAGGAGTTTCTCCTGCATCCGCCTTACCGTCTCTTATTAGAGCACAGGAAAATCCAGATGGCCGAAGAGCAATTGCACAAATGGGCCGAGAACAATACAACAGTTGTGATCAACATGGGATTCGGCTTCTTCTCGTACTTCTTTTGTGGCAAGGTGGTGGAGCCTGGACCTCACCAATTCGGCTTCAAAGATCCGGAACGCGGCGGAATTTTTATGGCCATTCCCAAGATGAGCGATCAGGTTGCCATAGACGAATCTGATGGCTACACCACCTTGAAAATGACCTATGAAAAATCTGGCGCCTGGTTTGAGGTTTCTGATTGTGTCCCTCAGACTGAAGATGCGCTGCCTACTTCAGCCATTTAGTGCTCCGAATTCCCTTGCTCCACCTCGAACCGTATCGGCTGGATCATTACCCTGTCTTCAGGATTGTAGTAGTCATACAGCAGTGACGGTGCTGTCTCGGCGCTCATGGCAAATCGCGGGCGGAACTGAAAAGTGAACTCCGATCCTCCCGCGGTCGGCCACAGGTATACGACAACTCGATCGGGCATCACCTCATAGCGATAGACGGAGTAGTTGCCCGCCACCGCCCGCTCCAGGCTTTCACGGTCCACGTCTGATCCAGGCGGAAGCCCGACCTCTCCCAGCATCATGCCGTAGCCGCGATAGCCCAACCGCTCGGCCCGAACGCGGCATTCGATTTTGTCGCCGGTTTTGGCATGCGGCGCGGAGTACACCACGGAAAACTTCAGCGTGCTGTTGCTGTTGGCCGCCGTTTGGGTTGTTACCGCCTTACCGACAGGCCAGGGGACGTAAGCATTCGCCACGAACTGCGCGCTAATCGTGCCTGCCACGGAGCTTTCGAGTTCCACTTGGTTCTCACCCGCCTTTACCAGTGAAGTCACATCCACCTCAAGCGGCGCAGCCACGGTCTGGCCGCCGGGCAAATCGAGTGTAGCTGCATCTTTGTCGTTTACCCGGACGCGCAGCCTGGAGCCAGACTCGGAAGCACGGGACATGTTAAGCAGCGTCTTCAGGACATGCACCGTCGTTTGCCCCGAATACCACATGCCATCCTTGTCCTCGTTGCGCAACAGGAAGAGGAGTCCCTGACGGACAATCGCCCTGTCCTCAGCGCTTGCCTCGCCTATCGTCGCCAGCGCACGCAGGGCCAGCGCCGTCGATTCCATCTGTCCTGTGCGCCCCCAGCCGTAAAACGGAGTGTTGCGCTCCAGCGCCCAATAAACCGCGCCGTCCTCGTGATGCACGTTACGCCGCAACTGGTCGAGCAGTTCTGCCCATGCGTTCTTGTCGCCCGCGCTCTTTGCCGCCAGGGCGTAGCTCGCCATGACATAAGGCTCATCGATCAGATCGCGGTGAGCAGCAAGGAATCCCAGAGCCCTTAGCAGGCTTCCTTTAACCGGATCGGGGGCTTCGCTTTTTTCATCCTCAATCAGCGCCAGCGTCTCCGCGATGTAGGCAGTCTCAAGGATCGCGCCTTTGTCTGAGCTGTCTCGATAGCCGCGCCAGGAGCCGTCTTTGCCCTGCAGCGCCAGGACCCAGTTCTCCGCTCGTTGCATTACAGTGGAATCCACTTCGATAAAGCGGCCCGCGTGCTTCAGAAACTCCAATGCGTACGCCGTCAAGGCCAGGTCGGGATCGCTGTGTCCCCAGTACGTGAAGCCTCCAGAGGCATCCTGATATCGCAATAGTCGCTCGTATCCCGCCAACAGGTATCGCTGCGCCGTGCGCGCCACCACCGGCTTATCGGACGAGTTCGCATAAAACTCGGTTACAAGCAGGCTGGGATAAGTGGAGGAAATCGTCTGCTCGCCGCATCCGTGCGGAACCGCGAGACCTGCTTCCAGGTTTTCGATCACGTGCGCCAGCAGGTTAGGATAAATCTTCACTCTTGCCTTCAATGATCCCTCAATGGCATTCTTCGGCACTTCGAGTACCAACGTTCCTTTTTGCTCCAGCACGCTTGCCGTTGTCACCGATGCCGGACGCCCGTTGGGATGAACATCCACCGGCTTCTCTGCTGCGTCGCTGATTTCGGCATTGGCAACGCTCACCTGCTGTTTGCCTCCGACGATTGCTGCTGTGGCACGATAACGAAAAATCGCGCTGGCCGCGTTGCCCGTATCCACCTTCACCCGTGTCTCCGCCGGGCCAAGCAGGGTGAACCAGCTCTCCGGCTTGATCCATGCCTTCAGCGCCTGTGGCCGGTCAAGATAATTGCGCAACACTACGGGATAAGAGATTTCATCGCCCTGCGTCAGCACACGCGGGGGATCATGCTCCAGAAAGAATGGCTGGAAGGCGCGCAGATCTTTTTCCGCGCTGCCCAACTCGCCGTCCTTTGTAGACGCGACCGCCGTCAGCTTCCACGTGGTGATGTTGTCCGCCATTTTAAAGTCGAGCTTCGCCCGGCCGTGATGGTCGGTGACCAGTTCCGGCTCCCACAGCATGGTTTCGGGAAAATCATGGCGCAAGCGCGGCGTGCTCATCGCGCCGACAGGTGCCGCCAATACAGCGCCGGGCGCCGACTTCGGCAGAGAGCGACCACGGCTCTCCATAGACGCGGTAGTCTCGACCGTGAGCGCCTGGGCCATGACTTCTACGGTTTCGCTGGCAGTGCCGATCGAAAACTTAAAGCTCAGCTCAGTCTGCTCTGTGAACTGTACCGAAACCGACGCCACTCGGATGGTCTGGAATCCTTGTGCCGAGGCCTCTACGTGATAGTTTCCCGGTTTCATGTCCCTGAGTTCGAATCTGCCGCCGTTATCAGAGTGCGTGGAATAAAGCTCTCCCGTGCCTTCACGCGTGGCCTGCACCAGAGCCCCAGCAATGACGGCTCCGCTGGGGTCCACTACCGTCCCGGTAATCGCGCCTGTATTCGCTGTCAAATTGATCTGCGTCGGCGGCGGCTCGGAATTCGCACTTTTCGCGCCCTGCTCTGAGACCAGTACGGAATAGCTGGCAACCTGGAAATCATCATTCCCGCCTCGCTGCTTGTCCGGCCCAGGGCTCATGAGCAGGACTTGTTTGCGGAGGAGAGTTACCGGCTCGCTCGTGCGCTCGCCCGACGCGGAAGTTTGCCGGATGGTTACGCGGTCGCCATACTGCGCCGCATCGCTGAAAAGCACGTAATATGGGCTACCCCAGGGATCGCGCAGTTTGTCAAGATCAACGCCGGATTTGCGCAGAATGGTCTTGAATTGCTCGTCGTTCTGCGGATAAGCACCACCCGCGTGCAGGTGCTCGTTGAGCAGGCGATCAATGTGCTCCCGCGCCGTACGGAAATAATCGATCCTGTCTTCCCATACGACGGTTCCGCGCACCTGTTTACCGGAGGATCTCTCCTCTCCGTCACTCACAATCTGCGTGATATAGGTTGAAGCTGAAATCAGAAATCGAGACTCGTAGGGCGTACCCCAGGGATCGCGCAGCTTTTGGAAGTCAACGCCTCGCTTCAGCAGTTCCGCCTTGAGCGTATCGTGATCGCGGATGAAGCGGTTTTCCTTATCCATAAATTGCTGGCCCACCCGCTTCAACAGATTACCGTAGTAGAGAAAGTACGCTCGTTGCGATTCATGTGCCGTGAAATCATCTCCTGTTCCGAATTTTTTATCGGGTCCGGCAGAAGTCACCGTGAAAATATGATTACCGCCTTCGAAGCGGAAGGTATATTTATATGGAGTTCCCCAGGGATCGCGGATGGCCGAAATATCCACGTTGTACTGGTTGCCCAGTTCCGTCAGCTCTCGATCATTGCGCGGTTGCCTGCCCTGCTCGTTCCATTCTTTCAACCCGCGCTCCACTGTCTCGAACTGGCGGTCCGTCATTTTTTTGAAAATGTTGTCCGGCGAGCGGTCCGGCTCTGCAGCCAAAAGTTCCGGCAACTCATACCGGCCCGAGGAATTGAGAATGTATTCCGCTACCGTATCGAGGTCCGGAGGTACGGGCTGGGTTAGATCGATCTTGTCCAGATCGTCGCGGGTAATACCCCCAAAGCCGGCACCGCTGTCCGATGACCACAGCGACCAACGCCACCAGTCCCGTGCGTTGTGATGTCCAAAATCGCCATCCGTGCGCGCTCGCTCTTCCACCGCGCTGTCCACAATTTTTATTCCCAAAACGCTCTCCGTGGCGTTCCGATCAAATGAGCGTACCGCCAGTTTGAGCTGCGCCTCTTCGCCGGGACGGTGCTCGTCTTTGTCGAATTGCACCCCCACGCGGAGCTGCCGGTTCCTGGGATACAGAACGGTGGCCACGCCCCGGAAATACATATTGGCGCTGGGTTCCTGATCCAGCGAGAACGCAACTACGGTGATCTCGTCTCTGAAACGCTCATCATAGGCAAATACGAGTGAGGCGCGGCCGTTGCGCAGCGTCGCCTGCTGCGTCGCCAGCACCGCTCCGTCGCGCAAGGCTTGCACGATGAGCCGCAGCGTCGGCGTTACGCTCCTGAGCGTCACCTCGATCGGATCACCGGGCTTATGAATAGAATGCGAGGTAGTTACTTCAATCGACTCGAAATCGTGGCGGTCGATCCTCTCCACGTCTCGCGCGCCGAGCCCATTCCTGTCAGTGGCCTCCACCAGCAATGAGTCCTGATGTTCATCGTCCGGGACCTTCAAGTCTGCGACCTTCACCAGCCCGTACTTATTCGTTTCGATAACTCGCAAGGAGTGTTTCGTGGGATTTTCTTCGCTGTCATCGATCGAACTCAGCCGTATTTTGCAGGTTGCCGGCCTGCCATCTGCATAAAAAGTCGAAACATAATAGGTGCGCAGCAGCTTGCCGGGAGGCGTTGAGCTTTCGGTCACATAAAGGTGGATCGGATCTTTGGTTACGCGGAGTGAAAATCGGCGCTGCTCGGTGCGCCCCGTTGTGAGATCGGTTACGTATGCAGCCAGATCTACGTCGCGAAAGCGTTCGTAGCTTCTATCTTCTAAATCGACGTGGATCTTGCTGAGATCGAATCGCGCGGTGAAGTGTCCGTCGCTGTCGAGTTCCCCGGTCTGGATCTGCTGCTCTTCCGCATCCCACTTCTGTTCTCGGTAGTTCCAGGTGCGCTCTGTTTCCTCCAATACACGGACTTTGGCGCGCGCCACGGGCTTGCCGAACAAATACTCCGCCGAGATGGTTACCTCCGCATTTTGGGCCGGCAAGTAGTAAGGATGGTCCGGCTTGGCCTGAACGCGAAAATTCGGCAGATCGTAGCGATAAATGCGGACGGACTTTCGCACGCGCGATCCGCTATCATCTCCGTTCGTATTGGCAGACCCAACGTTGATAGTGTAGTTTCCCTGCGCAGCATTGGCGGGAATCGTCCAGTCGAGCCGGGCCACGCCAAACGAGTCGGTGGTAATAGCCTGCCGTGAAGCTAGAGTGTCCGCCTGGTCGGTGATGCGAGCGTCAAGGCTTTCTTTGTCCACTGCCTTGCGATTCGGATCAAAGCGAAGAATGCGGGCGTGAACGGCCTGCCCAGGTTGATAAATGTCTTTGTCCGTCTCAAGCAGCAGATAACCGGACGGGCTGAAGTGAACTTCCTGCTGGAGCGAGCGGGCGACTAGCCCGTACATTGCGGAGATTCTCAGGTCCCCCGACCGCGCATCCACGGAACCGGGAACCGTGAAATCGAGCGTCGCATTGCCCGCCCCGTCAGTAAAGGCGGATGTGGACAGCGACTGCTCGCCTCGATCCTCCTCCCAGGTCAGTTCCCCCTGAACCAGCGTGTGGCGCAGCGGCCTGCCTTCTCTTGCCCTGGCGTGGACGCGCACCTGATAAAGCCTTCCTGCCGGCGCCAGTCCCGGCGCTGCGGCCGTGAACACAAACGGGATTGTCGTCCGGGACCGCAGAGCCTCTGTGCCGGACGCGAGCACCTGACCATCTGCTGCGCGCAGTTCGTATTGCAGGCGCATCCATTCGAGTTCGTTGATTTCGGCGGGTGACAGGCTCGCAAACGGTTTCGGCAGTAAGGCAACAAGTTCTGCCTGCCCGGGCTGCAATTGTACTTCGTAAGCTGTCGTGGCGCGGACCGCATCCTCCGGGTTGAGCAGCTTGAGATCGATGCGAGCCCGCGTTGCTTGTTTGACGGGAGACGGCAGTCGCAAGGTGAGAGCGACCTGGTCCGCAGTAGCGTTGAGCCGATTTGCGATCCCCGGCGATGCTGGGGCAATCTGCCCATGCGTGCGCTGCAGAACCAGCAAGGCGAGGCCCAGGACCGCAAAGAATGAATATCGATGGAGCACACGAAGATGACGCATCTACACTTCCCACGGGGGAATTGCTGATAGAACGGCAGAAAGCCAGAAACTTGCACTGATCCGCGAGAAAACAGCCATGCCCTTCATCGCCAAAACTCTGTCCAGGTGCATGGAGATGGCCGCCTGCGGTTCGGATGCCGCCGCTACAACCTCAAAATCATCTTTGCATGTACAGATCGCTAAACCTGGCCATTTAGTGATCGGCTTTCGTGAATCAACTACATTACCTTAAGCTGTTGCCAATTGTGCTGGCATTAATGAATGCTAAAGCCGGTTTGTAGTTTTGTAGCCTTATACAGCATCACGGCCACGACATCAGATTACGGCGGATTTGAACAAATTTAATCTCACTAAATCTTTCACTTTAGTAAGATCACGCGGATTCGAACCGAAGCAGCAGAGAAAACAAGACCGGCCAGCTGTGGATACTCGACACTGACCATTGAAAAATAAGTATCTTCCTTGCCTCCGCGTCTCGTTGCCTTTAAGAGCAACGCTCCTATTCGATACACGAAAGCCCGCCGTCCACCCTATTCCCGAATTCCACTCTTCTCTCGCGGAGTCCATATCTGCCATTTCGATTTGCGGGAGTTTCCAACCTGCCATAACTTCCTTCTTGCTATGCGGTGCCCATCAGCCGATTGCGGGAGGTGCAGCCATGAAGATGACAAATGAACGCTCCGAAAGGCAGGTAGAGTGTAACCAAGACATGGCGGCTGTCTCAATGTAATCGACGTCAACTCGGACGTGCCCTTCCCAAACCCGGAACTTGGAGCTCCGGCATCGGCTTGGCTTCAAAGAGCTTTCTGCAAGGCACTGCCAGCCAGCGCGCTACACGTGTCGCCCTCTGCCTGCGGGCACTGTCTGTAGAAATCCCGGTGTTGGCATACATCTGGCGATACAGCTTGGAGATGAACAGGAACGCCAGCCGCCCGCGCAGCGTGGGCACGCACTTTGACCGTCCCCAAACCTCGCGAAGGCTGTAGAATTTGTCCCAGACTCCCTGTGTCCGCACCCGAATCTCGTCCGTTGTCATGGTCTCGTGCGGACTGAACATCTTCGGACGCACACTGGCGGGAATCAGCCAGTAGCGGGTGATGGGAACGCCGGCAACATGAGGAACACTCCCGTTCATGCTCTTCTCCCATCGATCAAAGTCCACAGTGCCGGGAAAAGGTGTCATCATCACGAACTGGGCGAAGGTCAGGCCGGCCTGTTTTGCCAAGGCGGCGGTCGCCGCAAAGGTATCCTGACGGTCCGTGGGAAGGCCAAAGATGAATGATCCGAGCACATGCACTCCGTGCTCTTTGAAAGTACGGAGCCGCCTGGCCAGACTATCGCCGGCCGAGTTGAAGTTTTTGAAGACCGACTTCAGCCCTTCTTCGGTGACCGATTCCACTCCCACCAGCGCGCCCTTGATGTGGGCCTTCCGCATCGCATCGAGAAACTGCGTGTCTTCGCCGGCTTCCATCGTGATCTGAGTGAAGAAGACCATATCGGCAGGAAGTTTCGCCAGCTTCTCCATCAATTCGAACCGCTCGGAGCGCATTGCTCTTAGTTCCGTGATCCGGGCCATATTTCCCTGCTTCTCCGCCAGTTCTATATCGGTACGTGTGACGGGATAGAAGTTATCGTCCGCAAGGGCGATGAAGCGAAACCCGAGACGCCGCAAGTGAACGATCTCTTCGATCACCGTGTCCGACGCACGCTGCCGCGGATTCTGACCGTCGGTGCGCCACACGGAACAAAACGAACAATGCTTCGGGCACCCGCGCACTGTTTGCACGGAGGCCCACATGTAACGATCTCGTGGGGCCAGGTCCCAACGCGCGGGCAGGAACTGATCTCCCGAAATCCGTCCGCCTTCATAAATACTCCGGGCCGCCCCTCGCGCCAGATCGGCGATCACCTTGGCCCAAACGACGTCTCCATCTCCTTTGACGACGGCGTGTGCTCCACCAAGTTCAAAGGCCTCCTCCGGATATAAAGTTGCGTGTATGCCTCCATATACCACCCAGGCTCCGCGTTCACGCGCGATGCGTCCAATCTGCATGCCTCGCAGAGCGTTACCGGTATGGATGCCGATGCCCACGACATCGTTAGGCTGGATGCGATCGGGCTGTATCGGTTCAAGGGTCTCGTCGGTGACCAAAGGGTCGCCGTACTGGGACGGTGTCGCAGCAGCAAGCACATACAACCATCGCGGCGTGATCACGCCAATTCCGAACGAAGAATCGCTGGGATTAATTAGGTGTACACGCATCATTGAGGTCCTGCTTCCTTGGCATTCTCTTTCGCCTTATGTTGGGATTCATGTAGGTCATGACGTTTGCCCTTTTGCGGCACAGTGGATTCGTGGCGGTGGCATCTGCAAGAACATCGATATGTCCCCAGCTCGAAGGCACACTCATTGTGTCTGCCCGTTCTGCAGGGCTCGAAGAGTCTAGACGTGTGAAAGCTTTTTACTCCTCGCGACTCTGACTTACGTTTTCTATTAAGCATTTGTTGTCCGCTAGGCTTGAAGTCGATCATACTTTTGATCCATCCGGCCACCCGGTCTCCAGGTCACCTATGCTTTTGGTCTTCCCGGGTGTAACGGATTACGACTTCCATCTCGCTCAAATACGAGTCGAGGGCTTTACGCCCGCTGGCGGTTAGGCGAAAGTTAGTCCGAGAAATACGGCCATCGAAAAATTTGTTGCTGGTGATGTATCTGGCATCCTCTAACTTGCGCGCATGGACGATAAGGTTCCGTCCGGTCGTCTTCAGCCGCTTCGAGTCGTTAAAGCTTAACGATTTGTTGGTCGCCAGCGCGCTTACGATGCCTAACCGTACCCGATCACAGATCAGAGGATCAAGTTCTGGAAACTCCGGGCCACGACGCATAGCGAGCCGTATGCCTGCTCGATCACCGTCCCTGTCTCGGCCTTTCGAACTGAACAACCTTCTAGCCACCGTGTCTCCTTGCGATCCAGTATCCAAACCCGATGTGCAGGCCGCCCAAGCCCGCGGCCAGCAAGCGGAGTGAAAACCGGCCAGAGTGATCAGGACGAGAGCACTGAGCAACATGAAACCCACGCCCATCTGCGGCAGGACCTTCACGGAGAAAGCCCCCGCAGTTGTCACAGCGGCTCTGTACAGAAGCAACCAAGTGGCCGGTAGCCGGTGCGACAATCCGATCGAAATAGAGCACCGGTTAGAATACCCCCCTGCAGTCGCCGAGGCAGGAAGCCAAACATGAATTCATGTGCTGGGACGCTGGTGAGTGGAACTCCAGCGTGCTCCGCTTTCTTCCACATGGCGATGAGTCCGATGCAAATGGCAGGTGCAGCCTCAGCCAGCCAAGCCAGTAACCATGCCCACGGCGAAAACCGGCCAGAAGCCATCCATGCAGCGTAAAGGGCGGTCATGCCCATGGCCGCCATGCCCCACCCACGGAACAGTGGTGAAGGAGGAAGACCGCTCCATATGTTGTGCGGATGAAGCGAGTGTCCTCTAGGGCCGTGGTGGGCAGTGATTGGGAGCGAGAGAGACCGGCGCAAGCGACGGGGGCTGTGTTCCGGCATGGCACATCATGGTATTTCATTCAGTGAAGCGTGTCAAAGTACTTTTCAATACAAATTGTATTTGGCGACATGGCGAAGAGCGGATTGCTTGTGCCCGCCCAGGAATCAGCCCAGGTGATGATTCTGTAATTCTCGGGACTTTCATCCCAACCCGGCCAGGGAACCAACCGCCTTACGTCCGGTCAACCAGTCGGGCAACGTGGCTAAGGAACACCGATATGTCCTCTCCCTTGGTGAAGTAGATGTCAAAACACGATATTACCGATTCGGGAAGAGCGATGCAGGCAGACAATAGCATCAGAGGAATTGCTGGGCTCCGTTCCCGCATCTGAACTGCCGCCTCATATCCGTTCAGGCAAGGCATATCGTAATCAAGAACCACCAGATCGGGCTTTGTGCGCTCGAAGAGACCTAGCGCCATGCTGCCATCACTCACCGCGACCGTGGCAGACCCCTGGGACCTGAGAGTATATGTGCGCATGTGCAGACCAATTCGGTCGTCATCCACGCACAGGATGGTGGGCCGAACCGGTTTTTCGTACGGTTGGTGAGGACAAGGGAGTCTAAATTAATTATTGCAGATCGATTCGTCAGCGAGGTGGTGACGTTCGTCCGCCAAAGGCTGTCCCAAACAGTCCTGTTATTTGCCGGCGGGCTTCCCTCTGATGCTTTAGAAGGGAAATCATGAAAATCACTCGTCACTGGACGACTTCGAGCACTCCTCTGGCATGAAGCCAATGCAAAATCCCCATCCCTTCTTCGAGCGTCATGTACCGAGACCTGGAGCGGCGCGTCACTCCAAGCCTGACGTAGATTTAGTCATGAAGAATGATGTTCAGGAGCGAGCTGTGCACCGTGAGTTCGCCGTTGTATTCGATGAACCCCAGCTTGCGGAAGCGATTCATAAAGAAATTCACCCGGGCCCGGGTTGTCCCCACCATTTCAGCTAGTACTTCCTGGCTTATCTTCGGGACCACCGTCGTCGGTACGCCTTCCTTTCCAAATTTCGCCAATTGCAAAAGAATACGGGCCAGGCGTTTCTCGCTGGAATTAAAAAGCTGGTCTACCAGGTCCTCTTGAACGTGTATGTTGCGGGCCAGCAGATAGGAAACGAAAAGGTCCGAGAGGGCGTGTTCCTGGTGCAGTACGCGTCTCATTTCTTCTCTATCGATCCTGAGTAACGCGCAATCGGTAAGTGCGACCGCACTTGCCATGCGAACCGACTGACCAGCAGCAACGCACTCCTCTCCTAAAAAGTTTCCCACAGTTAATAAAGCAATGGTCGCTTCCTTGCCGTCTCTGGAGATCACACTGAGCCTGATCCGGCCGCTCTGGATGTAAAAGACCGCGTCGGAGGAATCACCTTGTGAGAAGATCACATGCTTTTTTTGCAGGTTAATAATAGTCCTGCCCAGGCCCACTTTCGCGAGAAAAGCCGCAGGATCAAAGTTGGTCTTTCTCTTCAGTGGGATTTTGATGGTCTCGTCCCCGCCGTTTTTTCCCGGAAATATTTTGCTGCTTGCCATAAAGCCTCCAGGGAAGGTCAGGTGTGGCCCCATCAGTGGTTCGGCCCTCGTCTCAAAGCCATCGCATCACGACGGAATGTCTTTCTCTTCCTCAAAAACCAGCAGGTCGCAAAAACTATGAAAGAAAGGAGGTTGGTATGCGAGAAATGTTCCCCAGTGTCTCCCTGCCGGCCATAACGCATTTCTTTACAGGTTGTCCGGCGTTACTTTAACGAGCTGTCAATACCACAAAGTCTAGACCTGCGTGGAAAGAATTACAATGCAAATTCTGTAGCAGAAATGCCTGCGTTATGCCTGTCGAAAAAGTCCGTTCTGATTGAAAACATCGATGTTATTGGCTGGGACGATAAGGTGATTTACCGCAATGTGAACTATGTTCTGGCTTTTGTTTCGCTCCCTGGGCAGCTCTCTACGCCTCGCGCCGCTCTCCAGGCTGATGCCCAGTTGGATATTTTGACCCTACGGGTTCTCGTGTTCATGAAGAATCTGGAGCACGGTTTCGGGAACGGGTTTATCGTCCATCATCACCCTTAGTCAATGTTGCGAACAGCGTTGGTGAAGAACTGGTCGAATTCTTTTCCGCAGGAATCTAGTCCACACGGCGATTGGCGCTACTCCCAGCGTTCCATAATTTCCGCTAGCCTTTGGCCTCCCGCTTACGTGAGGTTTTTCTTTCTGGTCGAGCGGTTCACACGCTCCGGAATGCCGGTGATAAGGTGTTGATAATCTGTGAGGCGTTCGCCCACGATGACCACGCCCTGGGATGTGATTTCATATTCGCGAATATCCCTGGCATGATTTCCGCCGCGCATCTTGACAACGACCAGGATCTTGCGCAGCTGGGCCTTGATCGACACGTACCGAAGCCGAATAATGTCATCAGCGAGAAAAGAAATGGAGTAGGTACTGAAAGGAAATTTGGTAAAAGACTCATCCACTTCGACCGTGCTCAGAATCGTGACTCCGATTCCGGTCAAAGCGAAGATCATCCGGTAGAGTGATTCGCGAAAGTCGGCGCGGAAACCTGGTGACAGCGCCATCTCAAAGCCCGCCAGCGAATCGATCACCAGACGCCTGGCGCCAATCTTCTGGACCTCGTCGAGAATCGAGTGCATCGTTTCATCTACCGAGAGATCCAGGGGGCGAAGGTACAGGATTGTGAGTTTCCCGTCCTTCTGCGCCGTTTCCAAATCCAAACCAAGACTGCCGGCCCGTTCCGTATACGCATGCGGGCGTTCTTCAAAAACCGCCACAATCCCCGGCTCGCCCTGGCGTATGCCTTCGGCAATGAATTGAGTTGCCAGGACCGATTTTCCGGTTCCCGAAGACCCTGCCACCAGTACACTATCGCCTTCGGGAATGCCCCCACCCAGCATCTTGTCCAACTCCGGAATACCGAAGCAAAGGCGCCGGCGGTCGGGCGAATGTTTTCTTTGTCCGGTCAGGCCAAAAGTACGCGAGAAGGCCTGCAGCCCGGCACTGGTAATGCGGAAGGTGTGCAGCCCAGGCACGGAGGCCTGTCCGCGCAGTTTTATGATCTGCAGCTTGCGTACCACGGAATTTCGCTCGGCCGCTTGTCTTAGCCAGAAGAGGCCATCGGCCACCGTGAAAATGGGATTATCGCGCAGCTCATCCTCGGCATATTCGCCGATCAGAAAGGTGGTGGCTTGCCAGCTTGCCAGGAAGAGCGCCAGCCGCTGAATGAAGGATTGCAACTCCATTTCGCTGAGGCCTGTTTGCGACTTCCGCACCATGGTCCGAAAGGAGTCCACTACCACCACGGCGGCGTTCGATTTCTCAACTTCTTTGGTAATCTCCTCGAGGACCGCGCCCAAATCCTTCTCGAGGACAATCTGGCTCAGGTTGATGAAGCGGACCGCATTGGATAACTTCGCCGGATCGAAGAACGTGTACTGTTGCTGGTAGCGCAGCATTTTTATGGCGGATTCACCGAGAACGGTGAAATAAAGCGCCGGACGCTCTGGCGTCGCATTGGCAAATACGAATTGGTGGGCCAGCGTGGTCTTACCGCTTCCCGGGGCGCCTGCAATGATATTAAACGAGTATTCAGGGAGACCGCCGCCCACAATCTCATCAAGCCCCGGAACCCCGGTAGGCAGTTTGTTTATTGTCACCTTACTTTGTGTGCTCATCCGTCTCTCCCGGTTTCCGAAATGGCGATCGTTGGGGCTGCATCCGGCCACACATCCTGCACCAGCCGCAACGTCAAAGCCGCGCCAATGAAAGTACAAAGCAGCCCGAGTAACTGGGCGATCAGAATCACTGCGCCCTGCCCATCCTGGTCCTCATTCATTCGCGGTCCCAACTCACCCAGACCTTGTAAAAATCCATCCGCCGTGATCTGCACTGCGCCAAGATTGGGGGCTTTCGTCCTGGCCAGCGCCAGAGCACGAGAGGCAAGCATTTGAAAACCGGCAACTCCCGCGAACGTACATAGCGAGTAGCGCAGTTTCTCATAGACGAGAACCGCCGCGGACTCCGCCGACTCGGAGGGCTTGCCCGCAACGGCTTCGCAGGCAAGAAGTCGCCGAGCCAAATCCAGCATTTCTGGCGGAATCGTCATTTTCCGTGGCCATGCAAAATGCGCGTCACGCTTTTGGACGTGACGTATTGTTTCATCAAATACGACGGCGCTGACATGTCGCGTCCACTTCCTCGCTGGCCTGCGCAGTTCACCACGACCGAATTCAAATCCTGCGACACCGCCTGTCAAAAAGCGGCCACTAACCATCGCTCTGCATAATTAGGCGTGAGGCTGGCAGAAGACAGGTCTCGGACCGGATGAGACTATAAGTTACTGCGAATGGCCGTGCTTACTTTCACATGATATAGGGTTTTCCGTCTTGTTCCGGCACGTTTTCCAGCGGAGCGCCAGATTTGCCTCGGATTTGGACAAGAATTTCCAGTAACGTCGCCGTGTTGTTGATATTTCCCGAGACAGTCATCAGTGACTCTTCCACGATGGGATGCTGATCGGCCAGCGACTTAAGACGTTCGCTCATGTTCCTGAGTTGATCGACTTCCTGCAGAATGGTCTCAAAAGGCGTGGATTGACCTGGTGTCGTTGTGACCGCAAGATTAGGAGCTACATCCTGCACCAGCTGAAACGTTAGAGCTTCGCCAATGAAGCTGATGAACAGCCCGAGTAACTGGGCAAGGAAAATCACTCCTCCCTCCTGGGCGTGGTCAATGTGCGGCTCAAGCTCGCTTAGACCCTGTAAATACCCGTCCGTGGTGACACGCACCGGGCCAAGACCGGGAACTTCCGCCCTCGCCAGCGTCAGAGCACGAGAGAGAAGCCCCTGATAACCGGCAACTCCCACCAGTGCACACAGATGCAACCGCAGCTTTTCATTTGCGAGAGTGGCTGCAGACTCCATTGACCGACAGGGTTTGCCCTCAACGGCTTCGTAAGCAAGAATGCGCCGGGCCAAATCCAGCGTTTCTGGTGGAGGCATCATTTCCATTAATCCCCGGTGGAAACTGCACGGCTCACATTGGAACATAAGCCGTTGCATCCATTTTATTTTACCCCTTTGGAGGCGCTCAATGGAAAGGCTGTTGTTGCCTGATGCCCAAAAACCACGTCGGACGGAAAGCTCTGGACGGATTGACACCTGTGGCTAAGCTGGAAACACTGCTGGCTTAATTACCGGAAGCAGTGATGCTTCACATTTGCAGGCAACGTCTACTTCTGGCCATTTCGCAGAAACGCATGAGGACGGAGGCAGGTGGATTCCTTTCCATAAGGGTTTCCGCTGTCCCTCACAACCGCAAACTGCCCATCAATAATGGGATTCCAGTAATAGTTATCATGTTCCCCTGTTTTGCAGTCAGGTCCTCCACAGCTGAAGGCGAACACTTGTTGCTTAGTCGCGGTTCATAAATCTGCCATGCCTCCCGATATCTACCAAACCTCGCCGCCTCACCTGCTAAACAGTTTCCTTTGCGATGGGCTGGTGTTTTATGACTGGAGCCGCGACGGCAAGGAGTTGATCACGGTGGAGAAGCAGGGATGACGTTACCATAGAGAGAGCGTGAATTAGAGCAAAATCGAAGCTGGAGATGCGGCCACCTGATTAACTTGGTGCATCGTCGGCAATCCGGAAGTTGTCCAGAAACGGGCTTCTGGGACGTTGCCCCCAGATGGTCGGCAACTCTTCCATAACCCAATTAGGGAAGGGTTGCCTGTCATCCGCCCACAATCCTGAACCGCGACTTCCCAGAAGCCGACTACTGGCCCGCGCGGCTGGCAGTCCGGCACGAGGCTCTGGAAGATTGAGGATCTCGAGTTCGTAATTGGCGATGAGCAATTCCTGATACAACTTGCCTGCCGTGTGGGCGTCGATTCCTTTATCACTCTTGGGGCTGATGGGATAAAGTTCAGGAACTTACATAGGGTTTAAATTCCCGGAGAAATCAACACGATTACGTGTTCCATGCCTTTCTCAGCAAAGACGGTAAAGCGTATGCCAGCAAATGGCGAGGTCCTCGAACTTATTGCCTCATGGGCAGGCACTCGGTAAAGAGGCTTCACGAATCGAAACACTAACTGATGGATTCTACCTAGCTCCGGACACCCTGACTTTCACCCACTCACCACGTTGGCGGTTCTGGCCGTCGCGGTTTAGATGCGCTCGGCATCCTGAGTGCGCGTTAGAAGCTGGCCCAGGCAGGTCTGCCCTTGGAAGAAACGAGATGTTGAGTCCTTTGAAAATCGGCACTGTGCTGCTCCAGTCTGGCACTTTTATTCCCGACTCGATCTGTGTGCAAAAGGAAATCTTCTGCCCCGGCTGGCAATCGATCACGAACGTCAATGGAGACGATCTGGATCGGCGGATTCGAGGTAAGGGTTGGAATTTCTTTTTTCTGTGTGGCGAAGGAGGTCCAACGCTTCGTCGGGCCGCCGCGTCAACATCAAATCGCACAACTGTGTAATTTTGAACAGTTTTCCCCTTAGTAGAAGTATTATGCTTTTCCTTCCTTGCAACACTGGCACACCGAAACAGTGGACAATTTCCCATAACGCCCCCATGACTCGGATTCTCATTGTCGATGATGTAGCCAACAACCGCGAACTGCTGCGGATTGTATTCGAGCAGCAAGGCCATCTGGTTTCCGAAGCATGTGATGGAGAGGAAGCCCTGCGCAGGATCCGGGAGCAATTCACGGATCTGGTCTTGATTGATCTCACGATGCCACACATCAATGGATATGGGCTTCTGAAGATGATACGCGATGATCAGCGGTTCGCGGCGTTGCTTGTAGTTGCGGTAACGGCCAATGCAATGAAGGGTGACCACGAAAAGATTCTGGCTGCGGGGTTCAATGGCTATGTTGCCAAGCCGGTGTCCGTGGCCACCATACGTAAAGAGGTAGACCGGTTGCTTTTGGGGGCGATATCTGGTTCCAGCTGACAGCTTCACCCGGGCCTTTTGTGCCTTCCACGGAGCCACAATTTCAACGTTTAGACAGGGGTAAGAACAATGATTTCCCAATGTCTCAATCCAGCGTGCAAAGTGCCTTTTTTGTATTTCAGTGATGGCCATGTTTTTGTCGTCCAAAAGAAAACGCAGTCGGGTATTGTTGAGCACTTCTGGATATGTGGAGACTGCGTAGAGAAGTTTGGCCTGCGAATCGACGATACTGGTCTGCCTATCCTGGTGCCGCAAGAGATGCCCGGACGGCAACTTAGGAGACTGCTATGACAGCCTCCGCAACATCTCAACATCCCAGTCCCTATTCAGTTTTGCGGAGCTGACATCCCCCTCCAGATTGCGAAACCAAACGGCATATACCACACGTATACGCCACAACGCGTTCGGCTCTCCGAGTCCACCGATCCGCCATAAGCTGTTGATTATTAAGGAGTAAACTCCTTCAATACGCACGTGGCGGCGTTGCAGACTCCAGATCTTTCAGAACGGGAGCGCCTCCCCGAGCTTCCGACTGAAACCGGTAAATGATGTTGCTGCTTCGACTCATTGTTGCCAACCTCCACCCAGAGCCCGATAGAGCTGGACCAGGGCTGCAAGCTCGTTTCCTTGCGCCTGGGCCAACCCCATGCTCCAGGCATTTCTCCCGGTCGCCCGCCATGGCATTCGCCGTCATAGCAATAATGGGAATGTGCTCTCCGGGTCCTCTCTCCTTTTCCCACCTGCGAATTGCCTGGGTCGCGGTATAACCATCCATTTCCGGCATATGAACGTCCATAAACACCAGATCGAAACCATGACCGTTTTGCACCTGCTCGGCCGCTGCCACGCCATTGTCCACGACCGTAACGTTGTGTCTCATTCTTTCCAGTATCTTGACCGCCAGTTTTTGATTCACCAAATTGTCTTCCGCGAGAAGGACTCTCAATCGCATCGCGGTCTGGTGCTCGCCGGCTGCAGCGGCAGAACCCGGCATGACAGGTTTTGCAACCTGCAGCAGGCCGATAATGGCGTCCAGCAACTCAGACTGGCCAATGGGCTTGATCAGACTGGCTTCTATTTCCAGTTGCCGGCATCGCGCCGCTGTCAGGGGATAATCGACCGAGGTAAGCATCATGATGGTTTTCGGCGCTGGCTTTTGCACTTGTCCGGCTTCCTGCACCAGCATGAATCCATCCATCGCCGGCATGTCGCAGTCTGCAATCAGTATGTCAACCGGCATCCCTTCGCTCTGTGCCTCCTTCAGTATCCGCAACCCTTCGGCTCCGGAAGCCGCATACGCCACCTCCATGCCCTGCCGTTGCAGAACCTGCTCCAGGGTTCGGCCACTGGATTGACTGTCGTCCACGATGAGTACGCGATGCCCGTGCAGTACCCCGGAAACATGACTGGAGACTGAAGTTTCACTGTTCTTTCCTGTCTTGAAACTCGCCGTGAAGTAAAAAGTCGAGCCTTGACCGGGAGTACTCTCCACCCACATGCGCCCTTTCATGAGGCTTACGATGCGAGCACAGATTGGCCAGGCCCAGTCCTGTTCCTCCAAATCTCCTGGTAACCGACGTATCGGCCTGGGAAAATGCCTCAAAAATGGCGTTCTGCTTGTCCCGGGGAATCCCGATTCCGGAGTCTGACACCGAAAATCTGAGCGAGACCCGGTCAACGTAGTGCCTCTCGGCTTGCACCCGCAGAAGCACCTCACCCTTATCCGTAAACTTAACCGCGTTGCCCAGCAGGTTCATGAAAATTTGATTCAGCATCGATGAGTCTCCCAATAAACAAGGGGGAACATCCGGGTCTACGAAATAAGCCAGTTCCAGCTTCTTCTGATGGGCAGCAACAGCTACAGTACGGGCGGCCTTCGCCAGAATCTCGGGTAACTGGAATTCTGCTTCTTCAAACTGCAGCTTGCCCGCTTCGATTTTGGAAAAGTCCAGAATGTCATTCAGCGCCACCAGCAGAGCATCGGCCGAACTTCGGCACATTTGCAGGAGCTCTTTTTGTTCAGTCGTCACCTGCGTCTGCACCGCAAGGTCGAGGCTGCCCATAACTCCGTTCAGCGGAGTCCGAATCTCGTGGCTCATGCTGGCCAGGAACTCACCTTTGGCCCGCGTAGCCGCCTCCGCTTTCTCCGTGGCGCGATTTCGCTCGATGATTTCCTGCTGCAATTCCCTCGTGCGCTCATTTACCTGGACGACCAGGTCTTCTTCCCGCTTTCGCATGTGCCGGATGCGCCATCGATAAACGAACAGGACAAGGCCCCCTGTCACTGTGGCACACAGCAGGAGAAACCATTTGGTCTGGTAAAACGCGGGGGACAGAGTAAAGTTCAGCGATGCCCCGGTTTCATTCCATACGCCATCGTTATTGCAGGCCATCACCGCAAAGCGGTACTTTCCTGGGGCGAGATCACTGTAAAAAGCCTGACGCCGCGTTCCTGCCTCCTGCCATCCCGCGTCGCGGCCTTCCAACCGGTAGCGGAAGCGCACTTTCTGAGGGACCGCAAAGCTTAGCGCCGTATAGTCAATTTCCAGATCACGCGTAAGGGGGAAGGCGAAGACCGCTCATGGGCGAATAGCTCTTGTGGTCAGCAACCACTTCTTCAATGTGCACCGGCGGGGGGATGGCATTCCGAACCAGGTGAGTTGGATCGATCATTTGCAGCACGACGCCATTTACAAACCACAAGCGTCCATCGGGAGATTGTGCCGCCGCCTGGAAGGGAGCAAGGCCCGGTTGCGCACCGTCAAAGGCGTCAAAGACCTTAAATTGCATCGCGTAAATCAGCTCATTGTAAATTCCGATGGTTCGGTATTGGGCGCAACGCCGCTGGGACTTATTGCATGGAAGCAGGGAAAGCAGCAGACCCTCACGATCCGAAACGGCCTTCCTTGCGAGAATGTGTATGCGCTCATTGTCGATAGCCAGGGCGATCTTTGGTTGTACACGCAGTGTGGGCTCGTCTAAATTCCAGGTGCGGAACTGGAACGATGGTGGAGACAGCCTGACGTCACCGTAGAATCCGCACCGTGCCTGAAAGGAAAGATTTCTGTCTTGCCCTGCCGATATCGAGCCAGATCGCCATTCATTAGACCTAACCAGATGCCGCCTTCTGGATCCGCCGCAACTTTACGGGCGGCCGGCATCTGCGGCACCGGAAACTCTTACTGCACTTTGAGATCACGAATGCGAATAAGCGTCCTGGGAGGCGCCATGATCTCAACCCAGATGTTGTTATCCACATCCTCCGTCATCCCGACAACCAACCCGATCGGTCGGCCATCCGGTCTGTCGATCCTAATGAACCTTCCATTCTGTAAATTGACACCGTGTGATCTATGCCGACCCACAGCCGGCCCGCACGATCTTTGAGCAGTGACGTAACCTGACTTCCAGGCAAACCTTTTCCTTCCTGAATAGAAGACATGTGGCCCTGATGAAGAGCGTCCAAACTTCCATCGCCTCCTATCCAGACAGTGCCTTCCTCAGAGGCAAGAACCACATCGATTTCATTTAGACTCAGCCCCTAGCCGGTGGAAAAGCTTGCGACTCGAACGTCACGGAAACAATCAATGCCGTTGGAGGTCGCGGCCCAAAGATTCCCTTCACGGTCCTCATAGAACTGGAATACGGTGTTGCTGGAAAGACCATCCGCACTGGAAAAATGGTCCACCTTGCGGCACTGGATACCCATCCAAAGGGTACCCAGGGTATCCGCAACAGTGCCGTAGCGCGCCCAGAAGAGAAGTGACATTGGCGGACGGCAGATGCTTTCCATCCGAAGAAGTCCACGGAACGAATCGAACGCCATCGAAGCGCATAAGCCCGCCTTGCGTTCCGATCCACAGATATCCGTCCGTGGTTTGTGTAATAGCATTCACCTTGCCGCTAAAGACACCGTCCTTAATTCTCCAGGCGGTGTGTCCGTATTGGGAGATGTGAAGGGCGGGATCGACTGCCGATGCTGTAGTCACAGTAAAGAAGAACAACAGGCAGTAGATTGAAAACTGCGTAAGGCTCAACTTCCGCGCTCCAATGTGCCAATTCGGTCGCTTCACTGCCGCCTTCCGTTTCAGCCGTACACTTCGTCTGCGAAAGAGCCCATACAGTTGAGGCGCTACTTGCTGAAGAATGCCTTTCCAGGCACCTGCCAGATTCCGACGCGCTGGATTGAGAATGGCTTCCGTGATGCCCGGAAGACGCAGACTGAAAAACAGCACGGTCAGCCAGACGCGGCCAGCTATTTTCAAATTAGCCATCAAACCCCTCCTGGGCAGGAGCGCGAAAATTAGCACATTCTTACTTAGAAAGATCGGCAGGCGCGGTGATCTAATTAAGCCAATTAAAATGATATTTAGAATTTTAACGCAAGTATCAACCAAAGCGCACACTTGCTTAATAAGATTAAGAAAAATCAGTTATCCATAAGGTGGAAGGAGGCACTGTGGGACAATTTCTGCACCGGGACGCCACAACGACGGAGGCGGTCCGTCGAGCGATACAACATAGTCAAGAGAGCCTGAGGATCCTGGCTCGTCGCATGGGATCAATCCCAAGACGGTGGCCAAGTGGAGGAAGCGGGGCTCGGTAGCCGATCTGCCAACCGGTCCGAAGCATCCGCACTCCACCGTTCTGACTTAGCAGCAAGAGGCCCCTATCGTGGCATTTCGCAGGCATACACTGTTGCCTCGGGATGATCTATGCTTTACAGGCAACCATCCCACACCTGACACGCTCATCCCTCCATCGGTACCTGGATAGGCATGGAATCAGCCAGCTGGAAGTGCAGGGCAGCAGGAAGCCACGCAGGAAAAGTTCAAGCGCTACCCGATTGGCTACTTTCATATCGATTTGGCCGAGGTACGCACTGCCAAGGGCAGGCTGTATTTGTTTGTAGCCATTGACTGTACGTCAATGCTTCGCAGAACACTGCTGCGTTCGCCCGCAGTTTAAGCACCGCAATAACCTCTGGTAGCCAGTTCCGGCTTACTCGCTACCCTCAGAGCCGCTTCACAACCCACCGAATCCGTACACACCATTGCCGAAACATCTTTGTGGACTCATCCCCTCTCTCATATGCTGTCCTTAGGGTTCCAGCTAGTTCAGTACGACACAAGGGCCGCGTTCGATTGTCAGTCAAAATTCCAGTTCCCATCGCCACTGCCGCAACCGGTGCGCCTGGCCTTCGATCACAAGGGCTGCCACGTATCCCTGGGGCACGGCGATATCATACATGCTCCACCGTAACATTTCCTGAGGCGCCAGTTTTACCGACAAGAGAGATGGCGGAACGCCCGGACCGAACGCCACACCAAAGCTCTCCAGAGGAACCGACAGCCCCTCACCCAAGGCTTTGATATAGGCTTCCTTTCGGGTCCAGCAGCTAAAAAAGGCCTTCGTTCTTTCGCCGGGAGGCAGGGCGATCAACGTGAACGGAAAACCTGTTGTTCCCTTTCAGCGCGGACAGCGCTTACGAGCAGACCTAAGGGCCAGAAACCGTTAAAAACCTTCGATTGGTTAAGAACTTACGGATCAATGTCCAGGGACTTGTTCGCCGCGCTTGCGGACGCCGAATCTCCATCTATATCAGTGATTTCGGTTTCACTTCGTTGTTTTTTTGGCAAATCCATTTTGCGGACAGTCTCCATGATCTGAGTTTGCTGACCCTCCATAAGTTGTTGTGCGCGTCTAAGAGCATCGGTTTGTATATGCACATACTCCAGAGATGTTTCCCGGTCCATGTGGCCCACCTGAGCCATCATCACCTCCAGTGGCACCCCAGCGTGAGCACCCAGCGTGCGAAATGTGTGGCGCAAATCATGAAAGCGGAATCCGCTCATGCCGCATTCCGCCATCAACTTGCGCCAGGATTTCACCCATGTAGCCATCGGCTTGGTCAAATCCCACATCTGCTCGGTGGTCTTTGGACAGAATTCTCGATTTCCTGATATTCAACGGCAACAGATAGTGTTCTGGTTCGGTGGCGCCCAGAGAGCGGGCACGCTCAAGCAAATTGCGTAATCCCCATCCGCAACAGCTAACAAATACGGTTCTCTTCCTGTTCGATTTTTGGCTTTCCCCGGTCGGATTAGGATGCGTCCGTCTTCCAGCTTGATATCTCCGATTTGCAGCGTCCGCACCTCCCCGCCTCGGCAACCTGTGCCAATCGCAACGGCGGCACAATACATGGCAACCTGCCAGGGTTCATGCTTGACGGCGGTCGTGATGATTCTTGTTAGTTGGTGTTCTGAGGCAAATTGCCCCCTCTTACTTCTCGCTTCAGGCAAGCTCTGGTACCCGGCCTCGAGTGCGGATGTCCAGCAGCCGGTATATTTCATTATTCCTCGCAGGAGATCCAACTCGTAATTCACGGTCCGCGCCGTCACCGGCTGCTTCATGTGACTGACATGATGGCGACGTTCCTGCTGATACTGCCTCAGGTGAAATAGTTGTATGGATCGTAGGGTTCGGCCCGATCCGAAGCTTTTGAGAACCGCATTGAAGATTCGCTTCTCCCGCTTGATTGTAGCGCCCGAGCTTTTCGCCGACTTCCAACCGAAATACAATTCTGAGGCCTTATGGAGAGGCAGCTTTCCCATGTCTTCCGTGCGGGCTTCGATTTCTTGTGGCTTCTGTCGTTGTTCCTGGAGAAATTGCAGCTTGGCCAGCAAGGCTTGCTCGGGGTCGTCCGTCTGGGTTGAGTGCCGCCGCTGCTTACCCATGGCGTCTCGCCATTTGAAAAATATGTAGGGTGAACGGGAGTCCCAATGGAGTCCGCGGGGAAGTTTCTTGCGTTTCGTGTGACTCTGCATACCTGGTGTTTTCGTACGTTCCGCAAACTCGGTCAAATTGGTCAAATTGACCCACGGTACCGCGCCGGGCTGGTAGTTGAAAACCAGACTCGGTATATGGTCGAACCCGTTGGTTTCTCAGAAGACACTGAGGTTCCAGCGGGTTTACGAGCACGTTGGTACGACTTTTGGTACGACTGATGGTTTTGGGAAGGGAGTCGAAGAAGCTAAGCTGTTGATTCTAAATTGGCTGCCCCCCAGGGATTCGAACCCCGATAGGCTGCTCCAGAGGCTACAGGCTGGCGATTCCGCAGGATTCCCCAAGGTTGACTGATGACCTAGGAAATTCCTTTCTTTTCAATAAGATATTCGGCACCTTACAGCGCCGATAGACATCGCTGGCAATCATACGACAACAGAAGAAAACAGGTCAAAAAGAAAACAATGTTACCGATTCTTGTTGCCGGTTTGACCCGATCATTCTTGGCCGCTAGAACATCACTTCTCCTGCCCCTTGCCGGCATCATGCATGCAAGTCAGGTGTCCAATCTGTCGCTCTCTGTACTGCAAGTCATCTACTTTGGTTCATGGGTTTCACCTTTAGCCTTGGTAATACAGGCCTCAGCCAGATCTTGAATGGAATTCATCTGCTTCCACAAGTGCTGGCCAATCATGCCGGGCGGTGGGGGCTGAAGCATGGACAGGTCTTCGGCCGCCTTACGCCACATGTCGCGCTCTGCAGTAATCTGGGCGGCGTACATGACCATCAATTCAGGCACAGACATGTTCTTCGAGCTTTCGATCATTACTCGTGCAAATCGCTCTGCCTCTTCAATCGGAGACAGGTGCGGTAGTCTATTTTTCATTTAGATTCACTCCTTGCAGACAGCCTCAACCGAAGATCATCAACAATACAGTATCCCGTGAACCGCGGCGCCAACGACTACTCCCATCGTAATCTCACCCCCGCGCGAGCGAAGATCGGCGAACCCACATTGACCGTCGGCGTTTTGGCGATCTGGATCCGCGAGTCCGTCAGGTTCTCGACCGCCGTGAACACTTCCACGCCACGGCCAAGACGCTTAGCGACAGGGCAAGTAGGAGATTGCAGTTCACAGGCCAACTCGTGAGTATCTTGATAGCTTGAAATTTCAAGGGTTCATGAAGAACCACAAGTCACTCAGCAGACGGGGGTTATTACCAAGGATTGAGCGTCCCTCAGGGCCGCCGATCGTGGGCGTACCAGTGTGTTGAGCCGGTGAAGGCGCCAGCATACTGCCATTTGCTTACATTTTGCCACCTCAGAAAACCAGACCTTGTCTGAATTTGCACAAGCGCTGTCCCTGAAGTGAGTGGTGTACTCGCAATACGGTGGTCAACACAAAACCACGAAGTTTCACGTCTCCGTACGCATCACGGCCATACATGTGCGCAGTCACACTGGGCAATCCAGAGCTTGAACGCATCATCAATGAGGGTCTAGCCGCACTGAAGAAGTCCCGGGAACGACTTAAGGCCGCCTAGCGGAGCAAATTAACTCGCGCGTTCAGTGATCTCGTCGCCGTGTCCACTGAGAACGGCCTTCAGCAACTATTCGCCTCTGAGATCAATCTGCACAATGGTCGCGTTTTTGGGAAAGAACTGTTGATAGGGAAAGTCCGTGCCCAGCATCACCAGCGCGTCGCAATTCATCATGGCGGAGTAACCAGAAGAAAATCCGAGCAGGCCGGTCATACCAACATCAAATGGATTGTCATACTCGATGAACTCGTTGCCTCGGTAAGCGAGCACGATGGGCCTGTAACTTAACAAAAATGCCGGAGACTCCGCCGGCACCAAAAAATGCGCTTAAGCATTTTGCAATGCCTCTGCCGAACAGCACATGCTCAATCAGGGTGTAAAATTGGTGTTATTCCAGAGGAGCTATGGAGATTTCAACGAGCCGTGCCCGCTTCGGAGCGTTCGAGCTCGACCTGACGACGGGAGAACTGCGCTCCGTCTCTCCCGCAAACGGCGAGTCTTCGGTTTTGTTGCGCGAGCAGCCGTTCCAGGTCTTGCGCATGCTGATTGAACGCGCGGGAAAGCTCGTGACACGCGAAGACATCAGACGCAAGCTCTGGCCCAAAGATACCATTGTTGATTTCGACAACAGCATCAACGTTTCCATCAGGATCCTGCGCCAGGCGGTAGGCGACACAGCCGAAGCGCCTCAATACATTGAGACTTTGGCACGTCGTGGATACCGCCTTATGGTTCCCGTCGAGTGGCTGGCGAGCGCGGTGATATCGCCTGGGCAAAGCCCGGCTCCGCCCGCAACAACTCCATCCTTTAACGACCAACCCCTCTTAGGGAAAAAGGTTTCCCATTACCGTGTCATCGACATCATCGGCGGTGGCGGCATGGGAATGGTCTACCGCGCGGAGGACCTGAAGCTCGGCCGCAGCGTCGCACTGAAGTTTCTACCGGAAGAGCTGACCAGCAATGCCGTCGCGCTGCAGCGTTTCGAGCGCGAGGCGCGGACCGCTTCGTCGTTGAATCATGCAAACATCTGCACGGTCCATGCAATCGAGGAGCATGGCGGGAAGCCCTTCATTGTGATGGAGCTGCTCGAAGGAGAGACCTTGCGCGCGCGGAGGGTCGCGCTTGAGCCCAAAGCTTTGCCATTCAATGAGTTCTTCGATATTGCCATGCAGGCCTGCAGCGGGCTTGAGGCTGCGCACGAAAAGGGAATCATCCATCGCGACATCAAGCCGGCGAATATCTTCTTATGCAAGTCGGGCACGGTGAAGATTCTGGATTTCGGATTGGCGAAGCTGGCCAGCGCGCAGGTGGGCTTTGAAAGAGCGGAAGCAGCCAGCGCGTCCGCCCCGGCAACCTCATGGGCCGACAGTTTGAAGAACGGCCTGACTCGGACAGGAACGACTGCGGGAACGGCTGGGTACATGTCGCCGGAGCAGATGCGGCACGAGGAGCTTGACACCAGGACCGACATCTTCTCGTTCGGATTGGTGCTCTACGAGATGGCCGTCGGGCAGCGAGCGTTCACCGGCGAGACCGTCGTGGACATCCATGAGGCCATCCTGCACCAGACTCCAGTTCCCGCGCGAGTCCGCAATCCGGGGGTGCTGCGCGGAATTGATGCCGTGATATCGAAAGCGCTCGAGAAGGACCGCGAGCAGCGCTATCAGTCAGTGGCTGAGCTCAGGAAAGACCTCTCCCGTATCTTGAGGGGAGCAAATCCGGCAAGACACCGCATTCGGCAGGTGGTTGCCGCGGTCGTGCTGCTGGCATTCGTTGCGGTTGGGATTTGGCGATACGAAGTTTACAGGCACCGCATCACCCTTGCTCCGACGGACACGATCATCCTGGCTGACGTCGATAACCAGACCGGTGATCCAGTCTTCGACGATGCACTCAACCCTGCGCTTCTTTACGAGATGCAACAAACTCCCTACCTCAACATCCTGGGAATCGATAAAGTGTACGCGACGATGGCGCAGATGAACATCGCACCGAACACGAAGATCACCGCGGACCTCGCGCGGCAGATTTGCGGCAAGACGAAGAGCAAAATGGCGATCTCCGACTCCATTACCGACGCCGGAAACGGCTATCATTTGGAGATGAAGGCGCTCGATTGTGGATCGGGGGCAATGTTAGCTGAAGTCCAATCCGAAATCGCCAGTCGCAATGAAGTTATTCATAACCTGGGTGGGACGGGCGCGCGTCTTCGCGCGAAGCTAGGCGAGCCGGCGGCGTCCATTGCCCGCTTCAACCAGCCGCTGGAAAAAGCGCTCAGTGCTTCCCTGGAGGCGATGCAGGCGAGTGCTGAGGGAACCAAACTCCATCTTACCGGAGATTTTCGCGGAGCAATCAAGTTGTATCAGCGCGCCATCGAACTCGATCCGAACTTTGTGCTGGTGTACGTGGGGAACGGCGCGGCCAATCTGGATCTTGGCAACAACGATTTGGCAAGGGCATCGTATACGCGAGCTTATCAACTGAAAGACCGATTGACAGAAAGGGACCGCGTGAACACTGAAATCGCCTACTACGCCGATGTGACCGGCGAGTGGGAACAAGAATATTCCACCGTGCTTCGGCATCTGAAACTCTTTCCTCGCGATGTCTTTGGGCACAGAAATCTGGCTCTGGCTTTGATCAACCTTGGCCAGCTTGATCGCGCTGCGAACGAAGACAGTGAGGCCGCCCGGCTGGATCCAAGCCCGTTCTATTTCCAGAGTGCTGTGGATGCCAACATCACCGCAAGCAGATTCAATGAGGCGAAGTCATGGCTCGCGAAGGCAGATGAACTTAAGTTCGACAGCCTCAACATGCGTATTGATAGGTTGGATTTGGCTTACATAGAAGGCGACCAGATAACAATCGATAGGATCTCCACGAAAGAAGAGCATGGCCCCGACGCTGTCCCGTTCTTGTCCCAACTGTCACGATGGGCAACGTTCCAGGGCCGTTTTCGCTCCGCTGATCGCTTCGCTCTGCAACTCCTGAAAATTCCCTCCCGTCCCAAGGATTTCTCGACCTCGCTCGTGTTTTTAGCTTTGAGTAATGCAGCTGCGGGCAGGCTGGCCGAAGCACACAACGCTGAGGAGAGAGCACTTCGACTCGGGATGGACCGAAACGACCGGATGATGCTTGCGCTGGCGCTAGCAAGGTCAGGGAAAACGGAACAAGCAGGCAAAATCGCCGACGAGGTGAGCGCCGAAGCGCCTCTTGATACTGTGGTCCAGTACTACCTGGTTCCCACCGTACGTGCCGCTATCAAGTTGCAGCAACACGAGCCCGCTGCTGCAATCGAGTTATTGCGCCCGGCCACCAAATACGAACTGTCGTTCACCCAATCATTTGACTATCTTTACCCCGCCTACATTCGTGGGCAGGCTTATTTGGCGTTAGGCGACGGCCGATCAGCCGCGGCGGAGTTCCAGAAGCTGATCGATCATCCTGGCTTGACCCTGTACCACGTGACCGGGCCTCTGAGCTGGCTCCAACTCGGCCGCGCACAAAAGATGATGGGCGACGAAGCCGCCGCACGGAAGTCCTACGAAAAGTTCCTCGCCTTGTGGAAAAGCGCCGACCCCGACGTTCTCATCTATCAACAGGCCAAGGCCGAGTACGCCAAACTCAAGATGTAAGAGCGTCAGTGCTGTCTTTTTTTTGCATGATCATTTCTCTCCTGCCGAGGAGTCTCAGTCTATCCTGGGAAACGAGGGCTCCGTACTTCGGAAAATTCCCAGCTTCTTCATCCGGAATTGCAAGGTAGAGCGGTTCAGTCCCAGCCTTGTTGCCGCACCCCGGGGACCAGAGAGAACCCAGCCTGTCTGTTTCAATGTCGCGAGAATATGGTTCCGTTCAACCTCCTCCAACGTTTGCGCGGCAGGGTCCCGACCCGGCGTGATCCGGCTGTTCAGGTCGCGCATGGTAACTTCCAGAGCACAGCCGGTACTAAGGATCACTGCACGCTCAATCACGTTCTCCAGCTCACGAATGTTTCCGGGCCAGGAGTGCTGGACAAGAGCAGCCATGGACTCGGTTGTCGCGCAGTCGATGGTCTTGTTCATTCGCTTCGCCGCACGAATGATGAAATGGCGGACGAGCAGCGGGATATCGCCCTTCCGTTCCCGGAGGGATGGCACGCAGATAGGGAACACGTTCAGCCGGTAATAGAGGTCGGCGCGGAACTCTCTGCGGAGAATCATAGCCTCGAGGTCGCGATGCGTTGCCGCGATGATCCGAACGTTGACCTTCTTCGTTAAGGCGCTGCCCAACCGCTCGAACTCCCGCTCCTGGATCGCACGCAGCAGCTTGGGTTGCAACTCGAGCGGGATGTCCCCAATTTCATCCAGAAACAGCGTCCCCTTATCGGCAAGTTCCAGACGCCCGACCTTTTGCGCGATAGCGCCGGTAAATGCGCCGCGTTCGTGACCGAACAGCTCGCTCTCCAGCAGACCGGTGGGAATGGCGGCGCAATTCAGTTTCACGAAGGGCCGGTCGCGTCGCGGGCTTCGTTTGTGAATCGCGCGCGCGATCAGCTCTTTCCCGGTGCCGGTCTCTCCCAGCAACAGTGCTGTGGAATCGCCGCCGGCGACCGTATCCACTAAGCGGAGCACATAGCGGAGTGCCAGACTGCTTCCTACGATCTCGCCATAAGGGTCATCCTGCATGGAGACCTCGGGCACTAACGCAGGGGCGAAGTCCGAGACTCCATCATCCTGGCAGGCTTCATCGCCACCACTGAAATTCCTGGCTCCCATAGGGGACCTCCATCAAGTGACAATCCTTGTTACTCACTGCTTTCGTTGCGGGTTCTTTTCTTTTTCCTTGTCTATCCATTCGCGCAAGTAGATAGGACAATTTCTTAAAACGATGCCGTTAGCCTCGCATTCCGCCATGAAGGCGATTGCTGTCGGATCGAGGTAGGTGACGTCGCTCATGTCCAAGGCCAGCAAGCGGTTGAGGGGTTCCAGGCTAAGCAGGTAGCGCAGGTCTTCGACATCTGCTTTCTCAATCCTGCCGCTCAGCCGGAACGGCACAGTTCCATTCGCCGATCTTTCCACCTTGAGCACGGAAAAACCTCTTTTCCGCAGGCGCTAACTCACCGATCGTCAGTTTCGCGAACCGAGCCACTTCAGATAAAGGGACTGGCGATTAATTAGTCCTTATTCGGCGCTTAAATAGGCCATAGAAAAACGTAAACCCTTCATTTTAAAGATCTGGGTGCAGGTGGTTTCCTGGACGATTGGCCTGCAAAGGCTTCTGTCTTGATAGTCGGAAGCGCCGCGGCAGTCAACTATTGCGCAAATGCCAAACCCTCATCACCAACAAGGGAAGCACCTCGGGCCGCGCTCGTTGATTTAAAGCGTTTCCGTGGATAGAAAACGTGGCAAGCATGTTGCAGCCGCATAGGTGGTCTCGGCGAAGACTTCGAAAAATGGAGAAGCAACCGGCTCTGGGCCGTCCATCGAACGCGTTGATCTTTGAATGGAGGAACACGAAGCATGTCTCAAAATAATGGTCTTCAGAAACGTAGTGAAGAAGGGCTGCTAACTCCTGACAATTGCGTGGTGGCGCTTATTGACCACCAGCCGCAAATGCTGTTCGGGACCAGTAACTTTGATCGGCAGGGGATAATCAACAATACCGTGGCCCTGGGGAAGGCCGCACAGGTTTTTGATGTGCCTGTGGTCCTGACCACCGTTGAAACGAAGAGCTTCAGCGGCAACATGTGGCCTCAGCTCAGGGCCGTATTTCCCGGCCAGGACCCAATTGAGCGATCTTCCATGAATTCCTGGGACGATCGGAACTTTGTCGCGGCGATCGAGAAAACCGGACGAAAGAAAATTGTCCTGGCCGGCTTACCTCTTTCGAGAATTGCGCTCATGGGCTTCTCTCAAGGTGCCTGTTTGACGACGGAGTTTATTGCCCGCTGCCCCCAGCGGTATGGCGGATTAATCGCATTTACTGGAGGCTTAATTGGTCCACCCGGAACTCGCTTTCAGTACGACGGCAAGATCGACAGCATGCGCGCTCTATTGGCTTCAGGCGATCCCGATCCCCACGTACCCTGGCAACGCGTCCAGGACTCCGCTCAAGTTCTTTCGCGCATGGGTGCAGACGTGACCTTACGCCGCTTTCCGGGCTTACCTCACACCATCAGCGAGGAAGAAATAGAGCTGGCGAAACCCATCGTAATGAGTTTGGCGCCTGGCGGCAGTTGAGCACTCGTTTCTGGCCGCCAGCCGCGGGCTGTGAGATGAACGCTGGATCCCTGTGACCTGTTCCCTGGGTGCCAATTCTTTGACAGCTGCTAAACCATTGACATTCGGCAGACTCGTTGCTCATCGGTATCTCGTTGAAGGCAGGGTTATTGCTGATCGGAAATCTTTGGCAAGCCCTTTGCAATCTTATCTTGGTGGTATTCATTGAGATCTCTGAAAAGGAGTAGGTAAATTAAATGCCCACTACTGTGGCCAAGCAAAAGCCCGCCAGGAAAATTCCTCCTGTAACTACAGGCCGCCTGTTCTTTTTAGACCTGAGCGCCGGCCGAGTGCTTACTGCAAATCCTGATGGTTCTGACCTGAAAGTGATCGTCAGTGAAGGCC
>Ga0070730_10000459_pt1 | contig 48119 bp, 42 predicted proteins | sample Coa_R1_3_FD_66447 | JGI IMG/M metagenome (GOLD analysis project Ga0070730, IMG submission 66447) | Surface soil microbial communities from Centralia Pennsylvania, which are recovering from an underground coalmine fire - Coalmine... | ecosystem: Environmental > Terrestrial > Soil > Unclassified ...
GATATCGAGATCCTGGCCGGCGTCGAAGAGAACGTGCGCTTCAAGATGCCGCCGGAACTGGCCGACATGGCTGCCGCCTCGTAAGCGGCCGCACACTCGCGACGATGAACGGGCGCTGCCGCTGGCAGCGCCCGTTTTCTTTGATCAGAGCAGGCCGAATCCGGTTGGGCCGCCCAGCCTGGCGGCCGCGCGCAGCGTTGCCTCCGCGCGGGCTGCGGCCTTGCCGAGGCGCAGCAGCGCCGGGATCTGGCCCGGGCGGCGCAGGACCGATCCCAGTACCGCCGCAAGATCGGTCGAGCCGTCGGCCTTGATGCCGGCCAGCGCCGCCGGCGGCAGCGCGTCCCCAGCCGAGTCGGCGACGACGCGCAGGATCAGCAGCGGCAGGTCGGGTGCGGCCTCTGCCAGCACGTGGCTTTCCATATCGACCGCCGTGGCACCGGTCCGCGCGAACAATGCCGCCTTGTCGGCCGCGGTTGCGATGGCTTGGTCGCTGCCGACCATGGGGGCGGTGATCGGCTGAAGGGAGCCGAGCAGGGCCATGGCGCGCGCGTGCCAGGCGGTATCGACGGGAATGCCGGTCCCACCTGCGGTCAGCAGGCGCCCCGGCAGCAGCAGCGTGCCGGGAGCCAGGGCCGGATCGAGACCACCGGCCAGACCGAAGCTCAGCAGGTGGGTCGCCCCGCCGTCGACGAGCCGCCGGGCCGCCCGCCGGGCGCCGTCGAGCCGGGCCCCGCTGAACTGGATCGTGTGGGCGCCCGGGAGGGTGCCCGAAAGGCAACGGGCCTCCGATTGGAGGCCCGCCAGAATGCCGAGATGCATGGTCAAGCGGCTCACATGCCGTGCATGACGAGCTTGGAATTGCCGGTCTTGAGATTGCGGTAGCGCGCCAGCGCCATGAGCGGGAAATAGGCGCGATAGCCGTGGTAGCGCAGATAGAACACGCGCGGGAAGCCCACGGCCGTGTAGGTCTCCTCGTGCCACAGGCCGTTCTCGGGCCGGGTCCGCATCAGATAGTCGACGCCGCGCTGCACGGCCACGTGGTCGACCGCGCCGGCGGCCATCAGCCCCAGCACCGCCCAGGCGGTCTGCGACGCGGTCGAGCCGTTGCCCTCGCCGTGGCGGCCGTCATAGTAGCTGGTGCCGTCCTCGCCCCAGCCGCCGTCGGCGTTCTGCATGGCGACGAGATAGTCGATCGCCTTCTGGATGCCGGGGGACGCCAGGTCCTCGCCGGCGGCATTGAGCGCGCACAGCACTGACCAGGTGCCGTAGATGTAGTTGGTGCCCCAGCGGCCGTACCAGGAACCGTCCTGTTCCTGCTCGCGCCAGAGATAGGCCAGCGCCTTGTCGATCACCGGCGTGCCGCGCTTGTAGCCGAGCTGGGCCAGCATCGAGACGCAGCGCGCGCTGACGTCCGCCGTCGGCGGATCCAGCAATGCGCCATGGTCGGCGAACGGGATGTAGTTCAGGTAATAATGCTCGTTGTCGGCATCGAACGCGCCCCAGCCGCCGTTCTTGCTCTGCATGCCGATGATCCATTCGACCGCGCGCTCGATGTTCTCGCGGTGCTTCGGATCGCCGGCGCGATCGATGGCCATGACGACGGCGGCGGTATCGTCGACGTCAGGATAATGGGCGTTGGCATATTGGAACGCCCAGCCGCCCGGACGCACGCCGGGGGCGGATTCGTTATAGTCGCCGACCACGTCGAGGATTTGCTTCGAGGCGAGCCAGTCCGCGGCGGCCGCGGCGGCCTGCCGGCCGGCACCGCTCGCCTTGCCGTCGTTGCGCACGTCGGCCACTTCCAGCATGGCGTGGCCGGCGAGGCCCGTGTCCCACACCGGCGAGACGCAGGGTTGGACCATCGAATCGCCGTCGGCGTCGGTGATGATCAGTTTCTTCAACGCCAGCTTGGCCGTGACCAGGCGCGGATCGTCCTTGGCGAAGCCCATCAGCTCCATGGCCATGACCGCATTGGCCATCGCCGGGAAGATGGCGCCCAGGCCGTCTTCGCCGTTGAGCCGTTCCTCGGTGAAGGCCATGGCGCGCTCGATCGCCTTTTGGCGGCCCTTCTTGGGGAAGGACGGCTCGACGAAGCGCACGACATGGTCGACCCAGCGGAACGCGGTCGCCCAGAAATTCCGGGTCGTTGAGTGCAGGTAGCGCTTCTCTTCGAACGGCGGCGTCACGAACAGCTCGGCCACGTCGATCCGCCGGGGGTTCTTCGCCTGCGGCTTCAGGGTCATCAGCACCAGCAGCGGCACGATCACCGTGCGCGACCAGTAACTGACCTTGTTCAAGTGGAAGGGGAACCACTTGGGCAGGTTCATGATCTCGACCGGCATGACCGGCACGGCGCGCCAGGGCACCTGGCCGAACAGCGCGAGCGCGATGCGGGTGAAGACATTGCAGCGCGCGGCCCCGCCTGCGCCCAGGATCACCTGGCGCGCACGGGCCATGTGGGGTGCGTCGATGTCGTCGCCCGCCAGCTTGAGCGCGTAATAGGCCTTCACGGTCGCGCTGATGTCGAACGGGCCGGCATGGAACAGCGGCCAGCCGCCGTCGGCGCCTTGCGTCTTGCGGATATAGCGCGCGATCGATTCCTGGAGAGCCGGATCGATCTCGTCCAGGTAGTGCATCAGCAGGATGTATTCGGCGGGAATGGTGACGTCCGCCTCGAGCGCGAAGACCCAGTGCCCGTCGCCGTTCTGACGCGAGACGAGCGCTTCGGTCGCGCTTTCGATCGCGCTGTCTATCGCGGCAATCGAAGGCTCGGCCAAGGGGGCGGCTCGGAGCATGTCGGCGGTCTCGTTCATGATCGGTGCTGTGGTCTCGTCAAAAGTTCCATTTCGCAACTGCAGCGAACTTTGGTGAAAATTGGCAACATTCTCAAGAGCCAACGCGTAATGGCTGTAGCGCGTCGTCTGAACTGATGCGCCTATTGCAACAATTCAAGCGCTTTTCAACAACGCCGCCGCTGTTTCACCGGAACGGATGGCGCCCTCGATGGTTGCCGGCAGTCCCGTGTCGGTCCAGTCTCCGGCCAGGGCCAGGTTGCGCCAGAAGGTCCGCGCCTCGGGCCGCCGCTTCACCTGTTCCGGCGTCTCGGCGAAGGTAGCACGCTTCTCCTTGACGATGCGCCAGGCCGGCAGCGGCCGATTGCCGAGCCCGAGGCCGGCGGCGACGTCAGCCCAGATCAGCGGCGCCAGCACCTCGGCCTCTTCGTCGACGACATGGCTGGCGGCACTGATGGTAACCGAAACCAGGCTGCCGCGCCGGAACACCCATTCCGCGGTGCCGCCGATGACGCCGAGGATCTCGACCCCGGCGACAGAGTCGGCTTCGTCCAGGCGGAAATGCGCGTTCACGATCGGCCGATACTCGGTCGGCGTCATCAGGTGGGGCACGAGGGTGGTCGCGACGGCCGGCGGCACGGCCAGCACCAGATTGTCGCCCTGGTCGAGCCCCACGACCTCGCCGCCCAGATCGAGCGAGACGGACCGATTGCCGTGGAAGCCGATCTTGCGCACCCGGGTCGACAGGCGCAGCGTCGCGCCCTGCTGGGCGAGCCAGGCCAGAGCCGGGTCGACGAAGCTTTCGGACAGGCCGTCGCGCGCGACCAGCGGGCGCGAGAAATCGGCGCCGCGGGCGAAGGTCTCCTCGAGCACGGGCCACAGCAGATGGGCGGCCGCGGTCTTCGCCTCGGTGTTGAGCGCTGCGACGGCGAGCGGTTCCCAGAAGCGGCGATAGAGCCGCGTGTCCCGGCCGACCAGGTCGGCGACCGTGGCATCGGGGCCGCATTTGCGAAAGCGCAGGCCGCCCAGATAGTCGCGCGCGCGGCTGCCCGGCACGCGCCGGCTCGGCATCAGCACCCACCAGGGCAGCTTGCCGCGGTTGGGGGCAAGTGACCAGCGTTCGCCGGTCGCGAGATCGACGAAGGGATAGCGCGAGTCGGCCGGTCCTTCGAGCGTGTCCTCGGCGCCGATCAGCTTCAGGTACGCGAGCGCCGAATCGTTGCCGCTCATCAGCAGATGGTTGCCATTGTCGATGCGGCAGCCGAGCGGCTCGTCGAAATAGGAGCGGCAGCGGCCGCCGGCCTGCGGGCCTGCCTCGTAGATCACGACGCGATGGCCGGCCTGGGTCAGGCGGAGGGCGGCGCTGAGCCCGGCAAGGCCGGCGCCGACGACATGGGTGATCGGTTGCATGGGATCAGAGCAGGCCGCGGGTGAGGGCGATCCAGAGCTTGACCAGCTTCGGCACCTTGACCGTCGCCCGCGGCGGCGCCCAGCCGCGGCGGAGCAGGCGCTCGAGGATCGCCGCATAGACGGCGCTCATCATGCGGGCCGGGCGCATGGCACCCTTGGCGCATTGGGCCATGGCGGCGTCGGCCAGCTGGAAGCGGCGGTGGGCCTCGGCCGCGAGCTCGGTGCAGACGGCGTCGATCGCGGGCTGGGCGATGACCTCCGTCGGGACACGGGTCGCGATGCCGTGGTGCTCCAGCGCCTCGCGCGGCAGATAGAGCCGGCCGCGCTCGGCATCCTCGTCGATGTCGCGCAGGATGTTGGTCAGCTGCAGCGCGCGGCCCAGATGCTCCGCCACCTCGTCGGCTCGCGGCTGCCAGGTGCCGAACACGCGCACGGACAGGCGGCCGACCGCGCTCGCGACCCGATCGCAATAGAGGTCGAGCTCGGCCGCATCGGGCGCCACGATGTCGCGTTCCGCGTCCATCGCCATGCCGTCGATGACCGCGTGGAAATCACGCTTCTGCAGGTCGAACCGGCGGATCGGTCCCACCAGCGTGCGACCGACCGGCAGCGTCGCCGGACGGCCGGCATAGATCGCTTCGATCTCGGCACGCCAGGCCGCGAGCCCGCGCTGCTTCTCGTCCTGCGGGGCCGGCTCGTCTGCGATGTCGTCGACCTCGCGGCAGAAGGCATAGATCGCGAACATCGCCTCGCGCCGATCCTTCGGCAGGAAGCGCATGGCCGTATAGAACGAACTCTTGGCCTGGCCGACCTGGCGCGTGACCTCGGCGAGATCGGCCGAAACATCGTCGGTCTGGATCGGGGCAGTCATGCTCATGGGTGCTGCGCTGCGGGGCGAGGGGCGGGGCGGAAGCGGCGGCGCCAGATGCCGGAGACGAGGGCGCCGATGGCGATGCCGCCGGCCACGGGCTTCGACAGCTCGACACGCGTGGCGATCGGATCCTCGCGCTTCAGCCGGCGGGTCAGGCGCACCGCCAGGGTCCGGATGACCTGGCATTCGAGCGCGATGCGGACGTCGTCGACCTGGGTCACCAGATCGGCGCATTCGGCCAGCAGGCCCTCCAGCGGCGCGATGGTCCGGTCGAGCACGCGGCGCAGCGCCGGCGTGAGCGCGGGACGCGAGAGATCGCCGATGGTCGCCCCCTCCTGCGCCATCAGGCCGGTCGGCAGATAGACCCGGTCGAGCGCCTTATAGTCGGCGGCGCAATCCTGCAGGTGGTTGATCACCTGGAGCGCGTTGCACAACGCATCGGCGCCGGGCCGGCAGGCTGCGCCCTCGCCATGGAGATCGAGCAATTGCCGGCCGACGGGTGCCGCCGACAGGAAGCAGTAGCCGAGCAGGTCGTCCCAGTCGCGATAGCGCGTCTTGTTGGCGTCCTGGGTGAAGGCCTTGAGCAGATCCAGGCAATGCTGCGGCGTGACGCCGGTCTCGGCCAGGCTCTCGCGCATGCGCACGCAGGCTGCCGACTCGGCTTCCTCGGTCGCGCGACTGCCCTGGCCCAGAATGATTTCGCCCATGCGTGCCAGGCGTGCCACCTTATCGTCGGCGGCCAGGTCCGGATTGTCGGCGATGTCGTCGGCGCCGCGGGCGAAATTGTAGAAGGTATGGACGTGGCGCCGCAGGTCCGGGCGGATCAGCCAGGACCCGACCGGGAAATTCTCGTCCGCCGCCGTCTTGCCCGATGGCGTTTCGAGGGTGCCCGGGGCGGGGGCGCTCTGCAGGGGATCGCTCATTGGCGCACTCAATGCCTCATAGGGGCCGGCAGGGCAAGGGGATCAGCCCGCGATATAGTTGTTGGCGCGGAACCATTCGATCGCATCGCGGATGCCGTCCTCGGCCGGGCGCGGCGCATAACCCAGCTCGCGCCGGGCCTTGGCGATGGTGAAGAACATCTTCTTGCGAGCGAGGGTCAGGCCGTCGCGCGTCACGAACGGCTCCTTGCCGGTGATGCGGGCGTAGAGCTCGGCGCCGTAGGCGAGCGGCATCAGCAGGTCGATCGGCAGGCTGATCGTCGGCGGCTTGCGGCCGGACATGCCTGCGATCATGGCGAGCAGCGCGCGGAGCGTCAGGTTCTCGCCGCCCAGGATATAGCGCTCGCCGATCCGGCCCTTGTCGAAGGCGAGCAGATGGCCCTCGGCGACATCGTCGACATGGGCGAAGTTGAGGCCCGTATCGACGAAGGCCGGCATGCGCCCGGATGCGGCCTCGAGGATCGTGCGGCCGGTCGGCGTCGGCTTGACGTCGCGCGGGCCGACCGGGGTCGAGGGATTGACGATGACCGCCGGCAACTGCCGCTCGCGCACCAGGCGCTGGACCGCTTCCTCGCTCAGGTATTTCGAGCGCTTGTACGGCCCGACCATCTGGTCGAGCGACACCGGCGTCGCCTCGTCGGCATCGGCGCCATCCGGCAGCAGGCCGAGCGTCGCGACGCTCGAGGTATGGACGACGCGGCTGACGCCGGCCGCCAGCGCCGCCTCCATCAGGGCGACCGTGCCGTCGACGTTGGTCCGGTACATCCTGGCGGGCTCGGGCACCCACAGCCGATAATCGGCGGCGACATGGAACAGCGCCTCGCAGCCCTTCATGGCGGGGGCGAGCGATGCATGATCGTCCAGGCTGCCGGTGACCGGCGCGGCGTCGAGCCCGACCAGGTTGCGCCGGTCGCTGCCGGCGCGCACGAGCACGCGCACCTCATGGCCGGCCGCGATCAGCTTGCGGGCGACGGCCGAGCCGACGAAGCCGGTGGCACCGGTGACGAGGCAGATCATGAGGGGCGTGGTCCTTCGGCAGAAAAGCGCGCGTTGTCTGCTTAGCGCGATGCCGGCCCGAGCGGTAGGGCCCAGCGTGGGGGGCAGGGCTCCGGCAGGCTCGCGAGCGGAAAGGTCACGGCCAGGGTGGTGCCGACGCCCGGCTCGCTGTCGATCAGCAATGTCCCGCCCTGATGCTCGACCAGGGCCTTGGCCAGCGGCAGTCCGAGGCCGGTCCCGCCATAGCGCCGACCGAGCGACGTATCGATCTGCTGGAACGGCCGCAGGGCGGTGACGATCTCGTCCTTGGTCATGCCGATGCCACTGTCGAGGATGGTGACCGTCGCCTCCTGCGGGGCGACCATCAGCTCGACTCGCACGGTGCCGCCGGCGCGGTTGAACTTGATTGCGTTCGACAGCGTGTTGAACAGGACCCGCTTGGCGAGCCGTTGGTCGGCGATGATGTCGGCACGGGTCGCGGCGTTGTTCTCGATGGTCAGGGCGGCGCGCCGTGCGTCGTCCCTGAGTTCGCGCAGGCATTCGCCGATCAACTGGTGCAGATCGACCGGCTCGGGCGCGTACTCCATGTCGCCGGCCTCAATCCTCGAGAGGTCGAGCACGGAATTGATGATGTCGAGCAGGCGCCGGCCGCTGTCGTTGATATCGGCGGCATAGTCGAGATAGACGCCTTGGCCGATCGGTCCGTTCTTTTCGTCCCGAATCAGCTCGGAAAAGCCGATGATGGCGTTCAGCGGCGTGCGGAGCTCATGGCTCATGTTGGCCAGAAACGTGATCTTCGAGCGGTTGGACGCTTCCGCCTCGTCGCGGGACTGGGCGAGTGCCACGGCGAGACCGGTCAGCTCGCGCTTCTTGCGTTCCAGCGCCTTGATGAGCTTCTGGCTGTGCAGGATGATCGGCCAGCCAACCACCGCGCCGACCGATCCGGTCAGCACGGGGATGGAAGCGGGCAGATGGCCGAACACGATCAGCCAGCAGATCGAAGCCGAGATCGTCGCCAGGCCGGCGCCGCCGGCCGTCAGCACCAGTACCGCCGGCATCATGCCGAGGCCGGCGAGCCAGCGATCCAGGCGGATCAGCCAATGCTGCGACCGGGGTCCGATGCGATCGGGGACCGTCGCATCCTGTGCAATATTCGTCATCCAAGCCCGCTTACCGTGGAATGGCGCAGAAATAACCCAATCGTCGGTGGCGTGGAACCGCGCGGTCAGTCCCGCCCGGCGCGGATCGAACCGGATCCGGCCTTGTTGGTCTGAAGGCTGCCCGTCACCTTTGCCACCTGGATGTCGCCGGAGCCGACGGAGGACAGGTTGGCGTCCTTCACCACCGCCTTGATGTTGAGATTGCCCGAGCCGGTGACACCGGCATCGAGCGTGCCGATCTGGCCTTGGTCGACCTGGACGTTGCCGCTGCCGCGCACGTCGATCTTCAGGCTCGGCATGGTGGCGCTGCCGATCTTGACGTCGCCGGAGCCGGCGATGCGGATGTCGGTCGCCCCGGTGACCTGGCTGAGTCTGGCGTTGCTGAAGCCGGCGATCGTCAGATAGAGGTCGCTCACGGCCTCGGCCTTGAGGTTGCCAGCCCCTGCGAGATGGGCGTCGAGCGGGCCGCCGACAGCGCCGATCGTATAGTCGGTCGAGCCGCCGCTCTTGATGTCGAGCGGCATGCCGGCCGGGACCCGGACCGACACGGTCACCTTCGGCCCGTCGGAGGTGCAGACCTGTCGCTTGCGGCTGACCGAAGCGGTCTCGCCGCCGGCGAACACGAAGTCCTTGAGCTCGCCGTCCCGGTCGGAATGCGCCTCGACCGTCACCTTGCCGGCGAGACCGGCCTGGGGCTGGATCTCGACCCGGTCGACGCAGGTGACCTCGATGTCGAGCCGCTTGCCATCGAGCGTCTGGTTGACCGAGTCGGCGTGGGCGGCGAGCGGGGCGAGGAGGCCGAGCGCTCCCGTGGCGAGGAAGATAGGGCTACGAAACATGGGTCCGCTCTTTCGAAAATGGGTCCGATGCGATCGCGGCGCGGCGCCAACATAGCGTGATCGGCAGGGTGTCGCCACGCCCTCCGAAAGGGGGCGACGGGTCGCCGTGGGTGGCGCGGAACCGGCGGCAAGCAGATTGCTCGCGCAATCTCCGCCGCAGTCCCATGCGCCTCGTGCGGGGCTAATCCCGTCTCCGGGGTTGTGAGTGGGGTCAATCAGGACTAAATCAGTCTAGATTGAGGAAGGGTCGTCCATGATCATTCTGAGCAAACTCGCCGACTACGGCGTCATCGTCGCTACCCATCTGGCCTCGGTGGCACCGAACCAGGTCAATGCCGTGCATCTGGCCGCGGACACGCGTCTGCCGCAGGCGACGGTCGCCAAGGTGCTGAAGCTGCTGGCCAAGGCCGGCGTCGTTTCGGCCGTGCGCGGGGCTGCGGGCGGCTATCGCCTGGCCCGGCACGCCCACGCGATCTCGGTGGCCGAGATCGTGGCCGCGATCGACGGCGATTTTGCGATGACCCAATGCACCTCGAAGATCGGTCCGTGCGACCGGCTGCATTATTGCCCGACCCGGCCGCACTGGCACCGGATCAACCAGGCGGTCGGCGATGCGCTCGGCAGCGTCACGCTTGCCGACATGATCCAGCCCGGCCGCCCGGTCCCTTCGCTTTCCCCGCAGTTCAACATCGAGACGACCGCACCATGAGCGCAGCCCTCGACACCGTCCGCGCCGTTGCCGACAACAGCCAGTACAAGTATGGCTTTTTCACCGACATCGAGAGCGAGACCGCGCCGATCGGCCTCAACGAGGATACGGTCCGCTTCATCTCCGCCAAGAAGGGCGAGCCGGAATGGCTGCTCGAATGGCGCCTCGCCGCGTTCCGCGGCTGGCTCGAGATGACGCCGCCCAACTGGGCGAAGCTCAAGATCGACCCGATCGACTACCAGGCCTCGACCTATTATTCGGCACCCAAGGCCAAGCCCACGGTCGCCTCGCTCGACGAGGTCGATCCGGAGCTGCTGAAGACCTATGCGAAGCTCGGCATTCCGCTCAAGGAACAGGAGATGCTGGCCGGTGTGCGCAATATCGCGGTCGACGCGGTGTTCGACAGCGTCTCGGTCGCGACCACGTTCAAGGGCAAGCTGGCGGAGCAGGGCATCATCTTCTGCTCGATGGGCGAGGCGATCAAAGAGCATCCGGAGCTGGTGCGCCAGTATCTGGGCTCGGTCGTGCCGACGACGGACAATTTCTTCGCCGCACTCAATTCCGCGGTCTATAGCGACGGCTCGTTCGTCTATATCCCGCCGGGCGTGCGCTGCCCGATGGAGCTGTCGACCTATTTCCGCATCAATGCGGCTAATTCGGGCCAGTTCGAGCGGACGCTGATCGTCGCCGACAAGGACTCCTACGTCAGCTATCTCGAAGGCTGCACTGCCCCGCAGCGCGACGAGAACCAGCTTCATGCCGCGGTGGTCGAGTTGGTGGCGCTCGAAGGCGCCCAGATCAAATACTCGACCGTCCAGAACTGGTACCCGGGCGACGCCGAGGGCAAGGGCGGCATCTATAATTTCGTGACCAAGCGCGGCGACTGCCGCGGCGCCAATTCCAAGATCTCCTGGACCCAGGTCGAGACCGGCTCGGCGATCACCTGGAAGTACCCGAGCTGCATACTGACCGGCGACAATTCCGTGGGCGAGTTCTACTCGGTCGCGATCGTCAACAACCGCCAGCAGGCCGATACCGGCTCCAAGATGATCCATATCGGCAAGAACACGAAGTCGACGATCATCTCGAAGGGCATCTCGGCCGGCAAGGGCCAGGGTACCTATCGCGGCCAGGTCAAGGTGCTGCCGAAGGCGCAGGGTGCCCGCAACTTCACCCAGTGCGACAGCCTGCTGATCGGCGACCAATGCGGCGCCCACACCGTGCCCTACATCGACGTCTACAACCGCTCGGCCCGGGTCGAGCACGAGGCGACGACGTCGAAGGTCAGCGAAGATCAGATGTTCTACTGCCAGCAGCGCGGGCTCTCGGCCGAGGACGCATTGTCTTTGATCGTCAATGGCTTCGCCAAGGAAGTTCTGAAAGAGCTTCCGATGGAGTTCGCCGTCGAGGCGCAGAAGCTGCTGGCGATCAGCCTGGAAGGCAGCGTCGGCTGACCGCCTTCCGCTTGAAAGAAATTCGAATACCGAGGAACGACATGCTCGAGATCAAGAATCTGCACGCTCGCGTCGGCGACCAGGAAATCCTCAAGGGCATCTCGCTGACCGTGAAGCCGGGCGAGGTGCACGCGATCATGGGTCCGAACGGGTCCGGCAAATCGACCCTCGCCAGCGTGCTGTCCGGCCGCGACGGCTACGAGGTGACCGAAGGCTCGGTGACCTACATGGGCCAGGACCTGCTAGAGCTCGACGCCGACGTCCGGGCGCGCGAGGGCGTGTTCCTCGCCTTCCAGTACCCGGTCGAGATCCCGGGCGTGAACAACATGTATTTCCTGCGCGCGGCGGTGAACTCGGTGCGCAAGCATCGCGGCGAGCCGGAGCTCGACGCCGGTCAGTTCCTCAAGACCGTGCGTCAGACCTTGAAGCTCCTGGACCTGCGCGAGGATCTGCTCAATCGCGCGGTCAACGTCGGCTTCTCGGGCGGCGAGAAGAAGCGCAACGAGATCTTCCAGCTGGCGCTCCTCGACCCGAAGCTCGCGATCCTGGACGAGACCGACTCCGGCCTCGACATCGACGCGCTGCGCCAGGTCTCCGACGGCGTCAACAAGCTGCGCTCGCCCGACCGGGCCTTCGTGCTGATCACCCATTACCAGCGCCTGCTCGAGTATATCGTGCCGGATCACGTCCATGTGCTGAGCCAGGGCAAGATCGTCATGTCGGGCGACAAGAGCCTGGCGACCGAGCTCGAGAAGAGCGGCTATGCCATGCTGGGCGACGCGGCCTGACCATGTCGATCGCGACCAATGCCACAACGGGGGCCTCTCCGTTCCTCGAAACCCTCGCCGGTCCGCACAACCCGGCCGAGCCCGCGTGGCTCGGCGCACGGCGCGAGGCGGCCCGGAGCCGTTTCGCCGAGACCGGCTTTCCGACCCGCCGCCACGAGGCTTGGCGCTTTACCGAACTCAAGGGCCTGACCGGCACCGCCTTCACCCCCGCCCCGGCGCTGCCGGGCAATGCGACGGTGGTCGGCGAGCGACTGTGCCGCCTGCTCAGCCACGCCAACCGGCTGGTGTTCGTCAACGGCCGGTTCGACCCGGACCATAGCCATATCTGCAGCCTGCCGCCGGGCGTGTTCCTTGGCTCCTTCGCCGACTGGGCCGCCCAGCACGGCGAGGCCGAGGCGCTGTTCGAGCGGCCGTCCGGTGCGCCCGACGCGTTCCGGGCGCTCAATCAGGGCCTGTTCACCGACGGTCTTGTGCTCGTCGTGCCGGCCGGCGTGACCCTCGAAGACCCGGTCCACGTGCTCTATTGGGGCGAGGCGACCGAGGCCGCGTCGAACCAGGTCAAGGGCCTGATCCGGCTCGGCGCCGGCGCTAAGGTGACCGTCATCGAGAGCTTCGCCGGCGTCGGCCGCACCTGGACCAATGCGGCCATGAGCGTCGAGGTCGCGGACAAGGCCCATCTCGGCCATTACCGGCTGCAGGACGAGGACCTGACCGCGTTCCATACCGGCACGCTCGACGTGTCGATCGGCGCGGACGCGGTCTATGACGGCTTCACCCTGTCGCTCGGGGCGGCGATGGCGCGCCAGGACATCCAGGCGAAGCTCAAGGGCGAGCGCGCGTTCTGCGGCGTGTCGGGCGTCTATCTGCTGGCCGACCGGCAGGAATCGACCGTCGCCTCGGTCATCGAGCATCTGGCGCCCCATGGCGAGACCAAGGAAGTGTTCAAGGGCTGCCTGGCCGACCGGGCGCATGGCGTGTTCCAGGGCCAGATCAAGGTGGCCCAGGCGGCCCAGAAGACCGACGCCTACCAGCTCAACAAGACGGTCCTGCTGAGCGATCGCGCGGTGATGGACGCGAAGCCGGAGCTGGAAATCTTCGCCGACGACGTCAAGTGCAGCCACGGTGCCACCGTCGGCGATCTCGACGAGACGGCGGCGTTCTACCTGCGCTCGCGCGGCATCGCGCCGGAGCAGGCCCGCGCCATGCTGATCGAGGCCTTCGTCATCGACGCGGTCGAATTGGTCGGCCATGAACAGGCGCGCGACTACCTGACCGACGCCATCGGCCGGTGGCTGGCGCTGCGGCATCCCGAAAAGTGAGAGACGCGCTCATGAGCAAGGACAACGATCCCCGCCTGGTGCCGGTCGCCGGCGCGCCCCTGTCGCGCCCGGCATTCGATCCGCGCGTGGTGAAGCAGGACTTCCCGATCTTCCGCAACAATCCGGATGTCGTGTTCCTGGACTCGGCCGCGAGCGCTCAGAAACCGCAGGTCGTGATCAACGCGGTCTCGAACTTCTACGAGCGCGACTACGCCAACGTCCATCGCGGCGTCTATGGTCTGTCCCAGCGCGCGACCGACAAGTACGAGGCCGCGCGCGAGACCGTGCGCCGCTTCCTGAACGCGAAGAGCGCCAAGGAAATCGTGTTCGTGCGCGGCGCGACCGAGGCGATCAATCTCGTGGCCCAGACCTGGGGCGTTTCGGCGCTCAAGGCCGGTGACGAGGTGCTGGTCACGGAACTCGAGCATCATTCCAACATCGTGCCCTGGCAGATGCTGCGCGACCGGATCGGCATCAAGCTGGTGGTGGCGCCGATTGACGCCACCGGCGGGCTCGACATGGCGGCGTTCGAGGAGCGCCTGTCGGCGCGCACCAAGCTGGTGGCCGTGACCCATGTCGCGAACGCGCTGGGCTCGGTCCTGCCGGTCGAGGCGATCGTCGAGCGGGCGCACAAGGTCGGCGCCAAGGTGCTGATCGACGGCTGCCAGGCGGCACCCCGCATGCCGGTCGACGTACAGGCGATCGGCTGCGACTTCTATGTCTTCTCCGGCCACAAGACCTATGGACCGACCGGCATCGGCGTGCTGTGGGGTCGGCTCGACCTGCTGGAGGCGATGCCGCCCTGGCAGGGCGGCGGCGACATGATCCTGTCGGTGACGTTCGAGCACACCGACTTCAATGAAGTGCCGCACAAGTTCGAGGCCGGCACGCCCGACATCACCGGTACCCATGGCCTGGCCGTCGCGCTCGACTATATGGAAGCGCTCGGCCGCGACCGAATTCTGGAGCATGAGGAGCGCCTGACCCAGTACGGCGAGGAAGCGTTGGCGCGCATCCCGGGCGTGACCCTGCTGGGCGCCGGCCAGCGGCGCCTGGCCGTGCTGTCGTTCGAGGTCGACGGTATCCACCCGCACGATCTCGCGACCATCCTCGACAAGCATCGGGTCGCGGTCCGCGCCGGCCATCATTGCGCCCAGCCGCTGATGGACCGCCTGTGCGTGCCGGCGACGACCCGGGCTTCGTTCGGCATCTACAATGACGAAAGCGACGTCGACGCGCTGGTGGTGGCGATCAAGGCGGCGAAGGAGTTGTTCGGGCGATGATGGACCTGCGCGATCTGTACCAGGACATCATCCTGGACCATGGCCAGAAGCCGCGGAATTTCCGCGAGATCGATCATCCGACCCACAGCGCCAAGGGCCATAACCCGCTGTGCGGCGATCGCATCAACCTCTACCTGACGGTCGAGGGCGATAAGATCGTCGACGTGGCGTTCCAGGGCCGCGGCTGTGCCATTTCAACCGCGTCCTCGTCGCTGATGACCGAGGTGCTGAAGGGCAAGACGCTCGACGAGGCGAACCAGCTGTTCCGTGCCTTTCACGGCAAGGTGACCGGCGGCGAGGAGGTCGAGATCTCCGATGCGCTCGAAGACGATTTCGAGCGGCTGACCCCGCTCGAAGGTGTCGCGGCCTATCCGGCCCGCGTCAAATGCGCGACGCTCGCCTGGCACGCGCTGGAAGCGGCGCTGAAGGCCGGCGGCATCGCGGCCGAGCCGGTCAAGACGGAGTAGGGGCGGAGCGATGCCGATCCAGGACGACGGCAAGACGTTGTTCGACTTCATGCCCGGCCGCCCGGCCGCGGCCGAGGTCGATCCGCTCGACAAGCTGCAGATCCAGGGCGAGGACAAGGCGCTCGAGGCCCAGGTGCTGGAAGCCTTGAAGACCGTGCGCGACCCGGAATTGCCGGTCAATCTGGTCGACCTCGGCCTGATCTATGATCTGGTCGTGGGCGCCGACGGCAAGGTCTATGTCGAGATGACCCTGACCGCGCCCAGTTGTCCCGTTGCCGGCTCTCTGCCCGGCGAGGTCGCGAACGCCATCCGCACCGTGCCCGGCGTCACCGACGTCCAGGTCAATCTGGTCTGGACGCCGCCCTGGCATCAGGACCTGATGAGCGAAGAGGCGCGGCTCGAGCTGGGCCTGCTCTAGGACGTGCCCGACGGGACCAAGGCGCCGGTCGTCGTCGGCAATCCGCTCCGGATCGCGTTGCTGGTTGCGGCGGCGTTCTTCATGGAGAACCTCGACGGCACGGTGATCGCGACGGCGCTGCCGCAGATGGCGCGCTCCTTCGCCATGAGCGCGGTCGATCTCAACCTGGGCATGACCGCCTACATGCTGACGCTCGCCGTGTTCATCCCGGCGAGCGGCTGGTTCGCCGACCGGTTCGGCGCGCGCACCGTGTTCGGCGGCGCGATCCTCGGCTTCACCGTGGCCTCGGGCCTGTGTGCCCTCTCGAACGGCCTGTGGGAATTCACCGCAGCGCGCATCCTGCAAGGCATGGCCGGCGCCATGATGGTGCCGGTCGGGCGCCTGGTCGTCGTGCGCGCGACCGAGAAGCGCGACCTGATGCGCATGATCGGGATCATCGTCTGGCCGGGCCTGGTCGCGCCGGTGCTGGGCCCGCCCCTGGGCGGCTTCATCACGACCTACGCCTCCTGGCGCTGGATCTTCCTGCTCAATATTCCGCTCGGCCTCGTTGGCATCGCGCTCGCCTGGGCCTGGATCCGCAACGAGCGCGGATCGGAGCGCAAGCCATTCGACGGCCTGGGCTTCGCGCTCGGCGGCAGCGCCTGCGTCGCCTTCATGTACGGCGTCGAATTGCTCGGCCGCCAGGACGCGCCCTGGGGCCAAGTGGCCGGATTCGTCGGGGCGGCCGTTGTCCTCGGCTTCTTCGCCTGGGGGCACGCCCGCCGGCATCCCCATCCGCTTTTGGATCTGGGGGCGCTCAAGGTGCCGAGCTTCGCCGTCGCGGCCTGGGGCGGCTCGCTGTTCCGCATCGCCATCAGTACCGCACCGTTCCTGCTGCCGCTCTTGTTCCAGGTCGGCTTCGGCATGGATGCGTTCCATTCGGGCCTGCTGGTGCTGACCCTGTTCGCCGGCAATCTCGCCATGAAGACGGTCACCAACCCGGTGCTGCGCCGCTTCGGCTTCCGCACGACCCTGCTCGGCAATGGCCTAGTCGTGGTCGTGGCCGCCGCTGCCTGCATGCTGTTCTCGCCGGCGACGCCCTGGCCGGTCATCGCCGCCGTACTGTTCGTGAATGGGCTCGCCCGCTCCATGCAGTTCACCAGCCTCACGACCCTGAGCCTGGCGGAAATCCCGGCGCCGCAGATGAGCGGCGCCAGCACGCTCTCCAGCATGGTGCAGCAGATGACCATGGGCATGGGCATCGCCTTCGGCGCGTTGGCATTGCGCGTCGCGGCCTTTGCCGAGGGCGACACGTCCGGCACGCCCAGCGTCGTGGATTTTCGCATTGCCTTCGGCTTGGTCGCTGCATTGGCGTTGGCAGCATTGTTCGACGTCCGGACCTTGGCACCCGATGCCGGCGCCGAGGTCAGCGGGCACCGGCGCGCGCGGGGCTGAGCGGTCGGATCGGCCTCCAACCTCATGAATCTCGATCTTGGGGCCATTCCCGGCTCGCCGCGGCGGCTTGCCGGCGATAGGGTCTGCTGCCGCGCCGCGCGGCCCGATTGCCGGACATGAGCAACGCTTGGGAGGCCGCATGACAGGCGAAACGCAGACGAACAACCCCTGGCCCCTGCCGAAATTCTATTTTTCCGTCCAGCTCGGCGGGGGCGGGAGCGCCAGCTTCCAGGAAGTGACCGGGCTGGACAGCGAGACTCAGCCAATCGAGTATCGCCATGGCGACAGTCCGAGCTTCTATCCGGTCAAGATGCCCGGCCTCGGCAAGGTCGGCAACGTGACCCTGCGCAAGGGGATCTTCGCCGCCGATGCGCCGCTCTGGAAGTGGTTCGACGCGATCAAGATGGACAACATTGAGCGCCGGACCGTGGTCATCAGCCTGCTGGACGAGAACGGGGCGTCCACGATGGTCTGGACGCTCAACAATGCCTGGCCGACCAAGATCACGGGCACCGATCTCAAATCCGAAGGCAACGAGGTTGCCGTCGAATCCGTCGAAATTGCGTTCGAGACCATGGTGGTTTCAGCGCCGTGATCGAGGTCAGCAGCCACCGGCGCGCCGCCTATTCCACCTCCAGCCGCTCGATCTTGCCCAGCACGACGGTGTAGGCGAACACGCCGACCAGCGAGACGAGCGCGCAAAAGCCCAGCGCCCAGGCGAAGGATCCCGTGCCCTGGACGATCATGCCGATGACGATCGGGGTGATGATGCCGGCCAGGTTGCTGGCGAAGCTGACGATGCTGCCGGTCATGCCGACGAGGTGCTTCGGCGCGATCTCGGAGACGACGACCCAACTGGTCGACGACATGCCCTGGGCGAAGAACGAGAAGGACAGCACCGCGATCACCAGCGTGTTCGAGCTGGTGAAATTCGCGAGCACGATGGTTCCGGTCAGCAGCAGCCCCAGCACCATCGGCAGCTTGCGCGCGAGATTGACGCTGATGCCGCGGCGGATCATCCAGTCGCCCCACCAGCCGCCGAACATCACGCCGACGGCCGCGGCCATGTAGGGACCGACCGAGGCGCCGCCGGCCTTGAGCATGGTCATGCCGCGTTCCTGCACCAGATACGTCGGGAACCAGGTCAGGAAGAAATAGAGCGTCGAGGTCGCCGCCAGCTTGCCGATGCACACGCCCCAGATCTGGCGCCGGCGCAGGAGCTTCCAGCATTGGTCCCAGCGGAACGGCTCGCCCCGGGACGTAGCGGTCGTCACGGCGCCGCCGGCGCGGATATGGTCCAGCTCGGCCGCGTTGGCGAGGCGGCTTTCGGACGGTTCGCGGTAGCACAGGAACCAGATCGCCGCCCAACCGACGCCGAGCCCGCCCGAGACCAGGAACACCGCGCGCCAGCCCTGGGTCATGGCGATCCAGAACAGCAGCGGCGTCAGCAAGGCCGTGCCGAGATAGACGCCCATCGAGCAGACGCTGCCGGCGACGCCGCGCTCCTTCTGGGGAAACCAGGCGGTCGCAAGCTTGTTGTTGGCCGGGAAGGCCGGCGCCTCGGCGGCGCCGACGGCAAGCCGCAGGCTGAACAGCGTGGCGAAGCCGCCGACGAACGCCTGCAGCATCGTCATCAGCGACCAGCCGGCGAGGCACGCGCCATAGGTGATCTTCGTGCCGAAGCGGTCGAGGAAATAGCCGCCGGGCAAGGTCGCGACGGCGAAGGCCCAGGAGAAGGCGGAGAACATCACGCCCATGGCGATCGGGCTGAGGGCGAATTCCTTCGAGATCAGCGGCGCCACGACCGACATGTTGGTCCGGTCGACGTAGTTGATGATCGTGCCGACGAAGACCAGCCCCAGCATGAGCCACCGCGCCTTCGTTCGCCGTGTGCCCGCGATGGTGCCGGCGTGCAGGTCCGCAATCGTCTGGTCCATGAGCTTCCTCCCGATATTTTTGTCTGGGCGTCGTGGCTTCGTGCTGGGCCGTCAGGCCAGGATCGAGCGATCCACCTGCAGCCGGTCGGCCCAGCGGCTGAGCGCCGCCGCGGTCTGCAGCGTTACCGGCACGCCCTCGAGGCGGTGGCGCTCGATGTTGCGGGCGGTCTGCTCGCCGGGCAGCCGCACCGGGCGGTGCGGATCGATCGGCGCATTGGCCTGGCACTCGGCGACCAGGAAATCCATTTGCTCGCGGAGCGCGTCGTCGCCGGCGAAGGCCCCCGGATCGAAGAGCTGCAGATAGACGCTGGCGCCCCAGCGGGTCGGCCGATCCTTGCGGCCGAATCCGGACAGGCCCTGGGTCAGCGCCTCGACCATCAAGGCCAGGCCGAAGCCCTTGTGGCCGGCTTCCAGGCCACCCAACAGCAGCAGGCTGCCGCGGTCTTCGGCCCGCTCCATCACGGCGGGGTCCCGCGTCGGCCGACCGTCACTGTCCAGCAGCCATTCATGCTCGAACTGCTCGCCGGCGGCGGTCTTCTGCCGGGTCATCGAGACGGTGGTGAGCGAGGCGCAGGCATCGACCAGCACGGGAAACTTGCTGGTGGGAAAGGCGAAGGCGAAGGGGTTCGGGCTGAACAGCCCCTGCTTGCCGCCGTGCGGCGCCACGACCCTGGTGTGCGGGCCGGACGACGCGATCATCGCCATGTAGCCGCGGTCCGTCGCCGTCTTGGCCAGGGCGGCGAGGCAGCCAATATGGTGGCTGCGGCGCATCGACAGGGTAAAGACGCCATGCTCGGCCAGGCGGCCGAAGCCGAGGTGCAGCGCCCGCTCCATCAGCCACAGGCCGGGCAGGTAGTTGCCGTCCCACACCACGGTGCCGCCAGTGTCGCGGATCGTCTCGGGCTCGCCGGCGGTGGTCATCCGCCCGCCGACGATTTCGTCCAGATAGGCGGCGCATTGAGCCAGCCCGTGGGTGCCGCGCCCCATCATGTCGGTCAGCAGCAGCAGCCGGGCCATGCTGCCGGCCTTGTCGGCGTCCATGCCCGCTGCCGCGAACAGCTCGGTCGCGAACCGGGTAAGCGCGTCGTGCGGGCGCCAAATGGCAGTCATCTCAGGTCCTCCGGCTAATTTTATGGGCCGGGCCTTGAGTGAGCTCGGCGCCCCTTAGCCGTAGGCGATTATCTGATACCCGTCTGCGCTTGATGCAGCATCGGATGATGCTCATTCTGTATCGATGCTGACCCTGATCCAACTCCGCTGCTTCCTCGCCGTCGTCGACAAGATGAATTTCCGGCGCGCCGCGGCGGCGCTGAACATGACCCAGCCGCCGCTGACCCGGCAGATCCAGGGCTTGGAGCATGAGGTCGGCGTGCAGCTGATCGACCGGTCGAGCCGCGCCATCCGCTTGACCCCGGCGGGCGAGGCCTTCGCGCGCTCGGCCGGGCGCATCCTCGATGCGGCGGCGGACGCGACCGAGGAAGCGCGGCGGATCGCCCGTGGCGACGCCGGGTCGTTGACCATCGGCTTCACCGCGGCATCGGGCTATGTCTTCCTGCCGCGCTTCGTCGCCTTGCTGCGCACGCGCCTGCCGGGCCTGGCGCTCAGCTTGCGCGAGCTGACGACGCCGCAGCAGGTGGCGGCGCTGCGGTCGGGACAGCTCGATCTCGGCCTGCTGCGGCCGCCGGTGTCGGGACTGCGCTCGATGCCCGTCTATCGCGAGGCGCTGGTGCTGGCCGTGCCGTCCGGCCACCGGCTGGCGACCGCGCCGGACGTGACCCTGCAGGATCTCGCGACCGAGACCCTGATCACCTATCCGCCGGTGGAGGGTCCGTATTTCCACAATCTCATCATGGGCTTGCTTCATATGGCGGGCGTCAGCCCCGCGGGCGTGCAGCATGTCACGCAGACCCACTCCATCCTGGCGCTGGTCGGCGGCGGCCTCGGCGTTGCCTTGGTCCCGCGTTCGGCGGAGCGGTTCCTGCCGCCAGAGGTGGCGGTCCGCCCGGTCAGCGGCCTGCCCGACGTCGGGGCCGATCTCGTCCTGGCCTGGCCGGGGGCGCCGGCGAACCCGGCCCGCGACGCGGTGCTGGATCTTCTGCGGCGGGAGGGGCCGCCCGCGCTCTGAATGGCCCCTTCCGGACGCGGCGGCTCAGGCGCCCAGCGAATGGATGATCTCGCGATAGGCGGTTTCGGGAAAGGCCTTGAGGGTTTCGGTCCGGACGTTGCCCATCGCGCCCAGCATCAAGGTGAAGCGGGCCGCGACGGCGTCGTCGGGCGCCTCGTAGACGGCCACGAAATCATAGCGGCCCATGGTGAGATTGAAGGTCTGCAGATTGCCGCCCATCTCGCGCAGCATCGCCCGTGTCTTGTCCAGGCGGGCCGGTGATTCGCGCACCTGACGCGCGCCCTGGTCGGTGTAGTTGCCCAGAAGGATATAGGTCGTCATGACGTCTTCTCCCGCCCTGGCTCGCCGGTCCTCCCCCTCCTGCCGGCGCCCGCCATTCTAGCATGGGCCGGGACAGGGCGGCGCCTTTCCGCTGGTTACTGAAGTCGCGCGCCCAGCAGGGTCAAGGCCGCCGCCTCGGTCAACAGAACCGCCAGCAACATGATCGCGATCGGCCAGGCGCGCTTGTAGATCGCGGCATCGGCACTGCTGCCGCCGATCAGCGCCGCCGCCATGGCGACGCGGATCGGCGAGAGCAGGGTGAAATTGCTGCCGGTGACGTTCTGCAGCGCGGCGGTCCAGCCTGCCAGCCCGTCGCCGAGGGCGGCCTGCACCGCCATCATCATGCCGTTCGAGGCGGCATTGCTGCCGGTCAGGAAGCCGCCGACCGCGCCGAACAGCGGGCCTGCCAGCGGTGCGGCGGGCCCGAGCCCAGCGCGCAGGCCTTCGCCCACCAGCCGGGCAGCACCGGCGGCGGCCAGGACCTGGGCCATGGCGACGAACACGATCGTCACCAGCGCCGCGCGAGCCGCCGATCCAGGTCTCCCTGAGCCGCGCCGGCAATTCGCCGAGCCGCCCCGTGGTAGCCATCACGCCGAGGCCGACCAGCATCAGCCAGAAGCTTGGGTTGTAGAACACCGGGAAGCTCGGCTGGTCGGCGAAGGGCGCCAGCACCAGGGTGCCGCGCAGCACCTGGGTCACGGGCGGGATGCTGCGCGTCGCGATCAGCAGGGCGGCCAGGATCGCGAAGGGCAGGGCGCTCGTGATCGCCTGGCGCAGGACTGTGCGGTCCGGCCGGCGGCTCAGGACGAAATGCAGGACCAGCAGCGCGCCCGGCGCTACGACGCCGCCCAGTTCGGTCGCGACGTGACTGTTCGCGAGCCAGAGCGCGCCGGCGAGGAGCGCCGTCCACAGCGTATCCTCGACCCGCTGCACCAGCGGCACCGGCCCGGTCAGCCGGCCGGCGAACACCCAGTAGAGCGCCAGATAGCCCGCGAGCAGCGGCACGGTCAGGACGGCGCTCGCCAGTCCCAGCGCCATGTCGGACTCGCCCGCCAGATGGGCGCCGATGATGGTGCCGACGGCAAGCCCGCCCCAGGGCACCAGCATCTGCGAATAGAGCGCCAGCACGGCGGCACCCGGGCCCTTCAGCCCCATGCGCATCAGTGCTGCCATGGCGACGACGGCGCCGACGCCGAAGCCCGTCGCCGACTCCGCGAACGGGCCGAGCAGGAAGCACACGGCCCAGATCCGGCCGCGCGATACGGCTTCGGGCGGACCGTCGGCTTGGAACAGATGCGCCTCATGCCGGCGCAGCACGCGGTAAAAGAACAGGCCCGCCAGGATGACGGCCACCGCCTGCCAGGCGAGGCAGGCGCCCTTGAGGCTTTCGATCGCGGCCCAGGCCGGAAAGGCGCTCGTCCCGCCGCGGAGCACGGCGGCGGCGGCGAGGGCCGCGACCCAGCCGATGCAGCCAGCCGCCAGGATCGACATGCGCCGGCTGGCGACCCGCAGGATGACCAGGAGCAAGGGACCGAGCGCGACCGGAAGCATTGGCGATGCCGCTTTCTTGAACGGGTAGGGGTTCCTCGCCTGCCGCAATCATGCGATGCAAGGGAGCGGCAGGATGGCCGGACGGCCCGCCCGCCACAATCGGCGATGCTTCGTCATCGGCCGAAGGATGACAAATGCCGGGAGCACAGGGTGCCATGCTGACGATTTGGGGGCGGTCGACTTCGTCCAACGTGCAGAAGGTCTTATGGACCTGCGAGGAACTGGGCGTACCGTTCGAACGGCTCGATGCCGGCCGCGAGTTCGGCCAGGTCGACCAGGACTGGTACTTCCAGCTCAACCCCAATCGCCTAGTGCCGACCGTGCGGGATGGCGACCTGGTGCTGTGGGAATCCAACAGCGTCATGCGCTACCTGGCGAACCGCTACGGCGGCGAGACGCTCTATCCGGCCGAGCCGGGCGCCCGCAGCCATGTCGAGCGCTGGATGGACTGGCAGCTCTCGACGCTGGCACCTGCCATCGCGCCGGTGTTCTGGGCCCTGGTCAGGCCGTCGCCCGGCGGGCCCGACGCGGCGCAATTGGCCGCCCTCATTGACAAGCTGACCCGGACCTGGACGCTCGTCGACCGCGAACTCGCCGGCAGGCCCTATATCGCGGGCGACCGGCTCAGCCTCGCCGACATCGCCATGGGCAATTCCATCCGGCGCTGGTACGCCTTCGATTTCGAGCGGCCCGACCTGCCGCATCTTGCCGCCTGGCACAAGCGCTTGGCCGCCCGCCCCGGCTTCCAGATGCATCTGATGGGGCCGGTCGTCTGACACTTTCTTGTCAGGATCAGGGGCGCTGTCATGACAGCGACTCTTGCGTAGGATAGGGTCAGTGAGAAAGGCCCGCCCGCACCCGGCGGCGGGCCCCGGCCGATGGAGACCTGCCCGTGACCACGAGAACCGCGACCGCCCGCGTCACCAAGATCGAAGCGACCTCGGAGCGTCGGTTCATCAATCGCGAGCTTTCGTGGCTGGCGTTCAACGAACGGGTGCTTGAAGAGGCCGACAACAAGAGCCACCCGCTGTTCGAGCGGCTGCGGTTCCTGTCGATCTCGGCGAACAATCTCGACGAATTCTACATGGTGCGCGTGGCGGGCCTGCGCGGCCAGGTCAATGCCGGGATCGAGACGCCGAGCCAGGACGGGCTGCTGCCGGTGCAGCAGCTCGACGCGGTCCATCGCCGGGTCAGCGCGCTGATGCAGTCGCAACAGACCTGTTACACGCGGCTGCGCAAGGAATTACGCGCCGCCGGCATCGCCGTTGTCGGCGCCGACGAGATCTCCGAGGCCGAGCGCAGCTGGCTCCACGACCGCTTCATGGCCGATGTGTTCCCGCTGCTGACGCCGCTCGCGGTCGATCCGGCCCATCCGTTCCCGTTCATTCCGAACCTGGGCTTCGGTCTGGCCCTGTTGCTGCAGCGCCAGGCCGACAAGAAGCGGATGCAGGCGCTGCTGCTGATTCCGGCCTCGGTGCCGCGCTTCCTGCGCCTGCCCGGTGACGGCGTGCGCATGATCCCGATCGAGACGACGGTCGGCCTGTTCCTTGACCGGCTGTTCCCCGGCTTCACCGTCACCGGCCAGGGCGGCTTCCGCATCCTGCGCGACAGCGACATCGAGGTCGAGGAAGAGGCCGAGGATCTGGTCCGCCTGTTCGAGACGGCGCTGAAGCGCCGCCGCCGCGGCCATGTCATCCATCTGGGTGTCGAGGCGGCCATGCCGATGGACCTGACGCAGTTCCTGATGGAGCGCATCGACGCCAAGCCGGACGATCTGTTCCGGATGGAAGGCATCCTGGGCCTGGTCGATCTGAAGCAGCTGATCATCGACGAGCGGCCGGACCTGAAGTTCGTGCCCTACAATGCGCGCTTTCCGGAACGCATCCGTGACTTCCGCGGCGACTGCTTCGCCGCGATCACCGCCAAGGACATCATCGTCCATCATCCCTACGAGAGCTTCGACGTGGTCGTGCAGTTCGTCCGCCAGGCGGCGCGCGATCCGGCCGTGGTGGCGATCAAGCAGACGCTCTACCGCACCAGCGACGACAGCCCGATCGTCCGCGCCCTGATCGAGGCGGCCGAGGCCGGCAAGTCGGTCACGGCGCTGGTCGAGCTCAAGGCCCGGTTCGACGAAGAGGCGAATATCCGCTGGGCGCGCGACATGGAGCGCGCCGGCGTGCAGGTCGTCTATGGCTTCGTCGAGCTGAAGACCCATGCCAAGGTCTCGATGGTCGTGCGGCGCGAGGGTGGGGGCTTGAGGACCTACTGCCATTTCGGCACCGGCAACTACCATCCCTATACGGCCAAGGTTTACACCGACCTGTCGTTTTTCACCTGCGATCCGGCGCTCGCCCGCGATGCCGGTCGGCTGTTCAACTACATCACCGGCTATGCGACGCCGGAAAAGCTGGAAAAGCTGGCGATCGCGCCGATCAACCTGCGGCAGAAACTCTTGGGCCTGATCGAGGCCGAGATCGAGCATGCCAAGGCGGGACGGCCGGGCACGATCTGGTTCAAGGCGAACCAGCTCGTCGATTCGACCACGATCGATGCGCTCTACCGCGCGTCCGCGGCCGGGGTGCAGATCGACCTGGTGGTGCGCGGCATCTGCTGCCTGCGGCCGGGCGTGCCGGGCTTGAGCGAGAATATCCGGGTGAAGAGCCTGATCGGCCGCTTCCTCGAACACAGCCGGATCTATGCGTTCGGCAATGGCGCCAAGCTGCCCTCGGCCAAGGCGCTCGTGTTCATCAGCTCTGCCGACTGCATGCAGCGCAATTTCGATCGCCGCGTCGAGACGCTGGTGCCGATCGAGAACCCGACGGTGCACCAGCAGGTGCTGAGCGAGATCATGCTGGAAAACCTCAAGGACGAGGCGCAAAGCTGGACCCTGGGCACTGACGGCGTCTATACCCGCATCCCGCCCAAGGCGGACGCTGTGAACGCGCAAAACTATTTCATGACCAATCCCAGCCTGTCCGGCCGCGGTTCGGCCTTGCGAAAGCCAGCAGGCGCGCCACGTTTGGTGCTCGACAACGTATGAGTTCTGGCATGGAAGTTCTGACGTCCCCCTTCAACGCCGTGGCGCTCCTGGACGAGCGTCGGCGCACGATGGTCGGCGTCATCGATATTGGGTCGAATTCGCTGCGCCTGGTCATCTATGACCGGATCAGCCGTTCGCCGATGGTGCTGTTCAACGAAAAGGTCATGTGCGCGCTCGGTCGCGGCCTCAACAGTTCGGGCCGGCTCAATCCCGAGGGCGTGGTGCTCGCGCGCGACAATATCGACCGGTTCGTGGCGCTGGCGCGCGGGCTGGGCGTGGCCCGGCTCGACGTGCTGGCAACCTCGGCCGTGCGCGATGCGTCCGATGGCGCCGATTTCGTGGCCGAGATCGAACGCCGGAACCGGATCAAGATCCAGGTCATCGACGGCATCGAGGAGGGCCGTTTGTCGGCGGCCGGCGTACGCGCCGGCATTCCCGATGCCGACGGCATCACGGGCGACCTGGGCGGCGGCTCGGTCGAGCTTGCCATGACCGGTGCCGTCGTCTCGCCTCTGGTCGCGAGCCTGCCGATCGGTGCGCTGCGCCTCACCGAAGCCGGCAGCGACGATGTCAAGGCGAGGGCGATCGTCGACCAGGCGGTCGCCAGCCTCGACTGGCTGCCCCAGGGACGCGGCCGCAAGTTCTATGCGGTCGGTGGCACCTGGCGCGCGCTCGCCCGTATCCATATGGAGCAGACCGGCTATCCGCTGCACATCATCCAGAATTATTCGATCGGGCGGCTGGAGGCGGAGAATTTCACCGACCTGATCGGCCGGCAGTCGCGCCGTTCGCTCGACAAAGTGACCGGCATCTCGCGCAAGCGCCTGGAGACGGTGCCGCTCGCCGCCTATGTGCTGCATCGGTTGATCAAGGCGATCCAGCCGGACCGCGTGGTGTTCAGCGCCTATGGCCTGCGCGAGGGTCATCTGTTCGAACAATTACCGCCGGCCGAGCAGCGGCTCGATCCGCTGCTGACCGCGGCCGAGGCGATGGCCAAGATCCATCCGCGCTTCTCGTGCGGCGCCGACGAACTGGTCCGCTGGACCGCTCCGCTGTTTCCGAACGAGACGAGCAGCCAGAAGCGGCTTCGGCGCGCCGCCGCCTTGCTGTCGGACATCGGCTGGAGCGAGCATCCGGATTACCGCGACGAGCAGACCTTCATGCATTGCCTGCGCATGCCGGTGGCCGGGCTCGACCATGGCGCGCGGGCGTTCCTGGCGGTGGCGCTCCATGCGCGCTATGGCGGCAGCCCCGATGCGCCGATCCTGGCGCGCATCCACGGGCTGATCGACGAGCCGACCTTCGCGCGCGCCCGTGCGGTCGGCCTCAGCCTGCGCCTCGCCTATACGCTTTCGGGCGGGGCCCCCGGGCTCGTCGGTGGGGCGACGCTCGATGTCGACGACACGACCCTGGCGCTGACCGTGCCGGAGCACACGGCGCTTTACACCGGCGAGGCGATACAACGCCGCCTCGACGCGCTCGGCCGTGCGGTCGGCAAGCGCACGCTGGTGCGCGCAGACGACGCCGAGGTGCCGCCGCCGGCCAAGAAGCGCGCGCGGGGTTAAAGCGAGATCGGTCTGGACGCGCGTATGGCGTGAGTGTTATCGAGATTTCGCGCCATGCGTTAGGCGCGGAGTCGGAGTAGCACCTTCATGACGCTCACCGCCGATACGCCGCTCGTCGTTCCTCTCTCTCAGCCCGCGCCGCCGTCAGGCCCCGTCGCCTTCATGGATCGCGGCGGCTTGTTCGGGCTGCTGGTCAAGAACGCGTTTCTGACCTTCATCACACTCGGCATTTATCGCTTCTGGGCGCGCGCGGCGCTCAGGCGCTACTGGTGGGGCTCGATCACCATTGCTGGCGATCCGCTCGAATACACCGGGACGGGGCTGGAGCTGTTCATCGGCTTCCTGATGTTTCTCGGCATCATGCTGCCGCTCGGCGTCGCATACGGCCTGACAGCACTGCTCGAGGCGAGCAATCCGCTTGCCGGCGCTCTGGTCCGGCTGGCAGAGGTCTTCGGCTTCTTCGTCCTGATCCAGTTCGTGACCTTCCGGGCGCGGCGCTATCGCCTGTCGCGGACGCTGTGGCGCGGCGTGCGCGCCAGCCAGGGCGGGACGAGCTGGGAATATCTGCGCTTGGTCCTCGGCTGGACGCTGCTCTCGGTCGTCACGCTGGGAGTAGCGGTCCCGTGGGCGCGGATGGCGACGACGCGCTATCTGATGGACCGGATGGCGCTCGGCGATCTCGAAGCGCGGTTCGATGGCCGCGGCCGCGATCTTTTCCTCGCCTGGATCTTGCCCTTCGCCCTGCTCGTCGCGGCGCTCGTGGTCTTCCTCGCGGTCAATGTCACGCTCTTCATCAGGACCAAGGACAACGCAGCGCCGCACGACATGTGGCTCCTGTTCGTCGGCTATGCCGTCGGCGGCCTAGGCTTTCTGCGCTACCTTCTGGTCGAACTGCGCTACACCATTCGCCGGACGCGCTTCGGCGAGGTGCAATTAGGCTCGGAGCTCTCGGTCGGGAGTGTCATCGCCGGCGTGATCGGCTTCGGCTTCGTGGCGTTGCTGTTGCTGGTGCTCGTCGGCCTGGCTGCGGCAGCACTGTCCTTCGGCATAGGCGCCGCCGGCCATGCCGACGGAGAGGCGGCGCAAGTCATCAGGATCGTCATAGGCGGTGCGACTCTCGTCATCGGCTTCACGCTGATCAATATCCTGCGCATCCTGTGGGTCGACCAGTCCATCGTCCGGCAAATCTGCAGCACCATATCCATGACCAATGTCGAGCAGCTTGATCGGATCGGCCAATCGACCGCCCCGATGCCGACGGCCGGCGAGGGCATGGCGGACTCGTTCGACATCGGCGCCTTCTGACACCCGTTGCGCGGACGGCTGCACGACGGGCGGACCAGTGCCGCCCACGAGGTTCACCTCGTCGTCGATGTCGACGCGGGGCGGCTCTGCTTCGAGCCGGTGGCCGATGGGATGGTAGCACCGGAGCCCTGGCCGTTGGCCGCTATCCGACTGATCGAGCGCACGGCCCAGGGCGCGCGGTTCGGCGTCGCGGGGCGGGAAGGCGCCCGGCTGCAGGTCGATGCCGATACGCACGAGTTCCTCAAGCTGCATTGCCCAAACTTGCGTCGCCGGCCGAAGGGGGCTTGGTCCGGCGGCCGAGTGGTTCTCTGGACCGTTCTGGCTTTGGCGGGGCTTCTAGGCACGCTGTTCGTCCTGCTGCCGATGGTTGCCCATCAGGCAGCCTTGGCCCTGCCGGGCTCTATCGATCGCCGACTAGGGGTGAGCAGTGAGCAAGGCATGGTCGCGATGCTGCGGCTGTCGGGCAAGCCGGTGCGGCGCTGCATCCTGCCGCCCGGCCTCTCAGCACTCGATCGCCTGGTGGAGCGCCTGGCCGTTGCCGGCGGCCTGCCGGAGGCGCCGCACGTCACCGTGCTGGACAGCCCGGTCGTGAACGCCTTTGCCTTGCCGGGCAACCGCATCCTGCTGCTGTCGGGCGTGATCGATCGCGCCGAGGGGCCGTCGGTGATCGCCGGCATCCTTGGGCACGAAATGGGCCATGTCATGCACCATGATCCGACCGAGGCGCTGGTGCGGAATGCCGGCGTGGGCCTACTGATCGGCGTTGCGATGGGCGACCTCTTCGGCGGCTCCTCGGCCGGCATCGCCACGCTGCTGCTGACGCGCAGCGCCTACTCACGCGATGCCGAGAGAGCGGCCGACGGGTTCGCGCTCGCCACGCTCGCGAAGGCAGGCATCGACAGCCTGCCGCTCGCCCGCTTCTACAGCCGGATCGGGCGGGAGCGGGCGGCCTCGGGCGCGGTCGTCCCCTCGCTGTTCAGCACCCACCCCGATCCGGGCGATCGCCAGGCGCGGGTCGAGCGGGAAGGTCGGCCGGGCGGCCCGGCGATGAACGACGAGGATTGGCACGCACTGCTGCGGACCTGCGACGAACAGGCGCCCGAAAAGCCTTAATCCGCGGCCGTCGGCGCGTGAGGCGTTGCCAGGTCGACCACCTTGATGCGCTTGCCATGGGCGGTGAGCGCCAGCTTGCCGTGCTTCAAGGCGAGCGCGTCGTGGCCGAACAGTTCGAAGCGCCAGCCGGTCAGCGACGGCACCTCGGCATGGTCGTCGGCGGCGATCATTTCCAGTTCGGCGCCATTCGCGACCAGCTTCTGCGCCACGTCGTTTTCCTCGCAGCGCAGCTTCAGGAGCACGCGCAGCAGATCGACGAGCGGGCCGAGGCCCGGCGGCAGGTCGACTCGCGCCGGCAGTTCCGGCGCCGAGGTCTCGGGCGAGGCCAGGCCGCGCTCGACGCAGGCCAGCATGTCGGTGCCGAGCTTGCCCTCGGCGACCGAGCGGCCGAGGCCGCGGATGCGGGCAAGGTCGTCGATCGTGGTCGGCGCATGGGCCGCGATCTCCAGCAGCGATTCATCGCGCAGGATGCGGCCGCGCGGAATGTCGCGGGTCTGCGCGGCGATCTCGCGCCAGGCGGCCAGTTCCTTGAGGATCGCCAGGAACTTCTTGTTGCCGCCGCGGGTCTTCAGGCGCTTCCAGGCCTCGTCCGGGTCGACCCGGTAGGTCGCCGGGTCGGTCAGCAGCGCCATCTCGTCGGCCAGCCACTCCATCCGGCCGGATTTCTCGATCTTGGCCTTCAGCTTCTCGTAGACCGTGCGCAGGTACGTGACGTCGGCGAGCGCATAGACCAGCTGCCGCTCGGTCAGCGGCCGATGCGCCCAGTCGGTGAAGCGCGAGGATTTGTCGATCTTGGCGCTGGCGAGCTTGGTCGCGAGCGTCTCGTAGCTGACGGCGTCGCCATAGCCGCAGACCATGCCGGCGACCTGGGTGTCGAACAGCGGCGTCGGCACGGCGCCGGTCAGGTTGACGAAGATTTCGATGTCCTGGCGGGCCGCATGGAACACCTTCAGCACCTGCTCGTTCGCGAGCAGGTCGAGGAGCGGCTTCAGATCCAGGCCCGGTGCCAGCGCATCGATCGCGGCCGCCTCGTCGGGGCCGGCGACCTGGACCAGGCACAACTGTGGCCAATAGGTCTTGTCGCGCAGGAATTCGGTGTCGACCGTGATGAAGTCGGCGGTGGCTTGCCGAGCGCAAAACGCTTCGAGCTCGCCCGGCGTGGTGATCAAGTTCATGAGACTGCTATACACGGGACGGCGGCCGGCGGGAAGCCGCACGGCAGCCGTCCGGCGAAGGAGAGGGACCTACTCGGCGGAATCGCTCTGCAGCTGGGCGTAGTTCTGGATGCCCATCTGGCTGATCATGCTCTGCTGCTCTTCGATGAAGTCGACATGGTCTTCCTCTTCCTCGAGGATGTCGCTCAGCAGATCGCGCGAAACGAAGTCGCGCACACTCTCGCAATAGACGATCGCTTCTTTCAGCATCGGGATCGCGCGCTCCTCGACCTTGAGGTCGCAGGCCAGGATCTCCTCGATCGTCTCGCCGATCAGCAGCTTGTCGAGATCCTGCAGATTGGGCAGGCCGTCCAGGAACAGAATACGCTCGATCAGGCGATCGGCGTGCTTCATCTCGTCGATGGATTCCTCGTACTCGTACTTGCCGAGCTTCGAGATGCCCCAGTTCTGCAGCATGCGCGCGTGCAGGAAATACTGATTGATGGCGGTCAGCTCGTTGCGCAGGATCGCGTTCAGATGCTGGAGGACGGTGGCGTCGCCGCGCATGGCCGCTCCTTTCCGGGGCAGGTTAAGCGTTTGGCAACAACCTAGAACCGGCGTCCAGTCGCGTCAATGACGGGTGGGACTCAGGCCGGGATCGCGCCCGGGGTGAGCGTGTTCGCGGCCTCGGCCAGGATCTCCCGTACTGTCGGCACGCACTTGCCGCAGACCGGCCTCACGCCGAGCGCGCAATATACGGCAGCGGCCGAACCGCCGGCGGACGAGCAGACGGCACGGACCTCGCGGTCGGTAAAGGCATTGCACAGGCAGACATACATGGGCGGCGAGGCCTCGAGCGATGGCGGCGGCGAACGTCGAGGCAGTATGTAAGCGATAATGATAATGCGTCGCAACATTGATTCTGCGGGTCAGGGCAGCGCCGGCCGCTCAGCCAAGCGTGCGCCAGAGTTCATAGCCGGCCACGGCAATCAACCCGAACAGCAGCGTCGTCAGGTATATAGACAGCACGATCAACACCTTGATGGCTGACAGCCACAGGGCGTTGCCATAGGTCCGGCGATGGGCGAGGGCGCCATAGGCCAGGATGACCAGCCCCGGACCGACCGACACCGTCATTGTGTCATAGCGGGCCCACAGCGGCATCATGGCGATCGCCAGCAGGAAGATGAAGCTCTGCAGATGCAGCGCGAAGGCCAGATGGTCCATATAGAGCAAGGGCTTGTGACCTCGAAACAGGGCGAACAGGGCCGCGGCCAATGGCACCAGCGCGAACAGGATCCGGGGCAGCCAGACGTCGGCGGCTTCATTGAGGCGGGCCGGATTGGCGAGCACCGCCTCGGCCAGGGGAGCGAGCTTGGGGATGCCGGTGCTGTCGGCGAGCACCCGCAGCCGCTCGCTGGTCTGCGGCGGCACGGTAACCTGCGGAACCGGTTTGACGAACATTTCCGGGCTGAAGAAATAGATCGGCGTGCCATCGTCGTGCGGCTTGATCCCGGCGGCCTGGATCTCAGCGTCGGTCATCGGCGTCGCGCTGATCTGCAGCAGAGCGAGGCCGCTCGCCCAGAGCGCTACATAGAACAGGAAGCTGGCGCCCAGATAGAGCCGCAAGGGCGAGACCCATGTCATGCGCCGGCCCTGGGCCCAGTCGAGCGTTAATTGCCCGGGCTTGGTCAGCAGGGTGCCGAGGGTGCGGATCGATTTCAGGTCGAACGCCAGCACATGTTCGGCAAAATCACGGAACAGCTCGCCCAATTCCCGGCTATGGTCCCGGCTGTCCTGGCCGCACCGGGCGCAAAATCGGTCGGCGCGCGGATGGCCGCAATTACGGCAATGGAACGGGGCGGGCGAGGTCGGCGCGGGCATGCCGACGGGATAGCAGACGCGAGGCCTCGCAACCAGCGCATGCCTGTCTGCCGGCCGCTTGACAAACCCGGGGCGGCAGGGTGCTCTACGCCGCTTCGGGGCACCGGCGGCGACGCCGGGCGCCCCCATGTCCATTTTCAAGCCGCCGACGCGGCTCTCCGCTTTCAGAAGGCCCCGACCCATGCACGCCTACCGGACCCATACCTGCGGTGAGTTGAAGCTGAGCGACGCCGGCAAGACCGTGCGGCTCAGCGGTTGGGTCCATCGCAAGCGCGACCATGGCCAGCTGCTGTTCGTCGATCTCCGCGACAATTACGGCATCACCCAGGTCGTCGTGGACAGCGGCAGCAGCGTGTTCGCCCAGGTCGATGCGCTGCGGCTCGAGAGCGTGATCACCGTCACCGGCAAGGTCGTCGCCCGCTCGCCCGAGACGGTCAATGCCGGCCTCGCCACCGGCGAGATCGAGGTGCAGGCCGCTGAAATGGTGCTGCAGACCGAGGCCGAGCCGTTGCCGTTCCCGGTCAATGCCGATGCTGACTATCCCGAGGAGACGCGGCTCAAGTACCGCTTCCTCGATCTGCGGCGCGAGCAGATGCATGCGAACATCCTGCTGCGTTCGCGTGTCATCTCGTCGATCCGCCGCCGGATGATCGACCAGGGCTTCACCGAGTTCCAGACGCCGATCCTGACCTCGTCCTCGCCCGAGGGCGCGCGCGACTTCCTGGTGCCGAGCCGCGTGCATCCGGGCCAGTTCTACGCGCTGCCGCAGGCGCCGCAGCAGTTCAAGCAGCTGCTGATGGTCGCGGGCTTCGACCGGTATTTCCAGATCGCGCCCTGCTTCCGTGACGAGGACGCGCGCGCCGACCGCTCGCCGGGCGAGTTCTACCAGCTCGATTTCGAGATGTCGTTCGTCACCCAGGAAGACGTGTTCGCGGCGATCGAGCCGGTGCTGGGCGGCGTGTTCCAGGAGTTCTCGAACGGCAAGGCAGTGACGCCATGGCCGTTCCCGCGCATCTCCTACGCCGATGCGCTGATGAAATACGGCTCGGACAAGCCGGACCTGCGTAACCCACTGATCATCACCGACGTCGCCGACGTGTTCCGCGGTTCGGATTTCGCTGTCTTCGCCAGCGCGGTCGAGAAGGGCCATGTGGTGCGCGGCATCCGCGCGCCGCAGGCTGCCGACCGTCCGCGCAGCTTCTTCGACAAGCTCAACGGCTGGGCGCAGGAGCAGGGCGCCAAGGGCCTCGGCTACGTGACCTTCGCCGAGGGCACCGCCAAGGGCCCGATCGCCAAGTTCCTGGACGAGGCGCGCCTCGCCAAGCTCAAGGAGATCACGGGCGCCGTCGACGGCGACAGCGTGTTCTTCGTGGCCGACGCCAAGGGCCCGGCGACCAAGCTTGCCGGCGCCGCGCGCATGAAGATCGGCCAGGAGCTCGGCATCTGCGAGACCGGCATCTTCAAGTTCTGCTGGGTCGTCGATTTCCCGATGTACGAGATGAACGAGGACACGGGCCAGATCGAGTTCAGCCATAACCCGTTCTCGATGCCGCAGGGTGGGCTCGAGGCGCTCGAGACCCAGGATCCGTTGACGATCAACGCCTATCAGTACGACATCGTCTGCAACGGCGTGGAGCTGTCGTCGGGTGCCATCCGCAACCATCGCCCGGACATCATGTACAAGGCGTTCGAGATCGCGGGCTACCCGGCGTCCGAGGTTGAGGCGCGCTTCGGCGGCATGCTGAACGCGTTCAAGTTCGGCGCCCCGCCCCATGGCGGTTCGGCACCGGGCATCGACCGCATCGTCATGCTGCTGGCCGACACGCCCAATATCCGCGAGATCATGGCCTTCCCGCTCAACCAGCAGGCCCAGGATCTGCTGATGCAGGCGCCGTCGCCGGTGCCGCCGGCCCGGTTGAAGGAATTGCATATCGCGCTGGCGCTGCCGCCCGCCAAGGGCGGCAAGCCGGCCTGAGGCCTGGGCCGGATCGGATTGCGGATCGGGCGCGTTCTATAAGGCGGCCATCCGCCGCAAGCAGCGGCACGGTTTCGGCGATTGCGCCGGGGCCGCCGCTGCTGCCAGTGTAGCCGGATGATGAGACGGGCAGCGGGAAAGCGTCGGGACAGCATGAGCAATAGCATGATGCGGCCGTGGGCCCCGGTGTTGGCGGGCCTGATGCTCTGCGGCGGGGCCGCGCTCGCGGCGCCGCCGGCGCACCCGGTCGAGGTGCAGCCGCACCGCGCGCTCTACGACATGTCGCTCGAAAGCGCCAAGCCGAACAGCGGCGTGGTCGGCGCCAGCGGGTCGCTCGCCTATCAATGGGGCGAAAGCTGCGACGGCTGGACGATCGAGCAGCGCTACCGGCTGAGCATGCAGTACGAGCAGGACCAGCCGGTCGACATCAACTCCAACTTCGTCACTTGGGAAAGCAAGGACGGCAAGTCCTATCGCTTCAACGAGCGGCGGACGCGCAACGGCCAGCCGGACGAGGACATTAAGGGCGACGCCGCGCTGAAGGGCGCCAAAGGCGCCGGCACCGCCATATTCTCGCGTCCCAAGGACCAGAATTTCGATCTGCCGCCGGGTGCCTTGTTCCCGACCGCCCATACGCTGATGCTGATCCGCAAGGCGCAGGACGGCGAACATTACGTCGCGGCCGACGTGTTCGACGGCTCCTCGGTCGATGGCGCGGTCGACATCAGCGCGGTGCTCGGCCCCAGGATCGATGCCAAGGCCCATCCGGCCAGCACGGAGGTGAAGTCGCCGCTGATCGACCGTCCGTCCTGGAACATCCGCATGGCGTTCTTTCCGGAATCGAGCAAGGACGAGAACCCGGACTACGAGCTCTCCATGCGGCTCATGGACAATGGCGTGTCCAGCGAGATGACGATCGACTACGGCGACTATGTCATCAAGGCGAAGCTCAAGGAAATCCAGGCGCTGCCCAAGCCGAACTGCTGACCGGGCGGCGACTGGACCGAGGTTCATTGCGGCCGGAGCAGCGGATGCGCAGGGATATCGTCTGGGAGTGGCTGGATCGGCCGGGGCTCGAGCACCTGGCACTCGAGGTCGGACCGGATGCGGTCCGGGCCAGCGGGCTCGTCGTGGTTCAGTTGGGGCCGGAGCCGCTGCGCGTTGCCTATGACGTGGCGCTCGACGGCACTTGGCGCTTCGAGCGGGCCCGTCTCATCGTCGAGGGCCGCGGGACGTCGACGGCACTGGCGATCGAACATGCTGCCGATGGCCGCTGGACGGTCGACGGGCGGGAGCGGCCGGATCTTGCCGATTGCGTCGACATCGACATCATGGCGAGCCCCTTCACCAACAGCCTGCCGATCCACCGGCTCGACCTCGAGCCGGGCCAGCCGCGGACGCTCCAGGTCGCCTATGTCCGCCTGCCCGAACTGAGTGTCGAAGCGATGGCCCAGGCCTATACGCGGCTCGATCCGGGCGATCCGCCGACGGCCTTCCGGTATCTCAGTTGCGCGAGCGGCTTCACCGCGGACCTCGCGGTCGATGGTGACGGGCTGGTGGTGGATTACCCGGGCATCTGGCGGCGCCGGGCGGGCTAGACCGTCCGCAACCGCCCGACGAAGGCGCTGACCGAAGCGCGGAGCATGTCGGCCTCGCGGCTGAGCGAGGCGGCTGCCGCCAGTACCTGGCCGGCGGCGGCCTGCGTATGCTCGGCGCCCTCGCTGACCCGATCGATCGTGCCGGAGACGTCGCGCGTGCCACGCGCCGCTTCGGCGGTATTGCGGCTGATCTCGCGTGTGCTCGCCTGCTGCTGCTCGGCGACGGCCGCGATCGAGCTTGCGACCTCATGGACTTCCTTGATCGTGCCGCCGATGCGTTCGATCGCGTCGATGGCGTTCTGCGCGACGCCGCGGATGGTGTCGACCTGGCTCGAAATATCCTCGGTCGCCCGCGCCGTCTGGCTGGCGAGCGATTTCACCTCCGAGGCCACGACGGCGAAGCCCTTGCCGGCTTCGCCCGCGCGCGCCGCCTCGATCGTGGCATTGAGGGCGAGCAGATTGGTCTGGCTGGCGATATCGTTGATGAGCTTGACCACGTCGCCGATCTTGTGTGCCGCGTCGGCCAGGCCCCGCACCGTTTCGTCCGTGCGTTCGGCCTCCCGCACCGCGCCGGCGATGATGTCGGCGGCACGGCTCGTCTGGCGGGCGATCTCCTGCACCGAGGCGCTCATCTCCTCCGCCGCCGCGGCGATGGTCTCGACGTTGGCCGAGGCCTGCAGCGAGGCGGCGGCGACCGCGCTCGCCTGCAGACTGGTATCGGCGGCGGTCTCGGTCATTTCCTCGGCCGTGGTGCTGAGCTGGGTGGTGGCGGCGGCGAGGTGATCGAGCGCACCGCCGACGGAGCTGTCGAAATTCTGAATCTCGGCTTCGACCTCGTGGCGACGCCGCTCTTTGGCTTCATGCTCGCGGCCGATCGCTGCGCTGAGGTCGAGCGCCTCGCGGGCGCGGTCCTGGAAGACCGCAAGCGTGGCCGCGAGCCGACCGATTTCGTCCCGGCGGGCAATCTCCGGCAGGACGATATCGAGATCGCCCTCGGCCAGCCGCTGGGTGAGGGCAGTCAGGTGGCGGAGCGGGCGCGTGACCAAGCCGATCACGATCATGGCCGCGACGGCGAAGGCGACCAACAGTCCCGCCGTGCCGCCAAGGCTGATCCAGTACTGCGCCGAGATTGCTTCTGCCTCGGCTTGATCGCGCGCGCTCTTGAGTTCAATGCGCAGGTCGGCGATCAGCTTGTCGACGGCGGCGATCGCCTCGCGCCGCTTCTTGGCCGCTTCCTGGCTGGAGAGCACGAAGGCTTCCTGGGTCTTGCCGGCCAACGCCAGGTCGAAGACCTTGTGGCTGATGTCGCGGCGCTCGGTCACGGCGCGCCGGAAGTCGGCGACCAATGCGGCCTGGCTCGGCGAAGGCTTCAGCCCGTCGATCCGATTGAGCAGGTCCAGCGTCTTGGCCGACGCGTCGTCATAGAGCTTGATGTGGGTCTGCGCCGTCGCCGGATCGGGCGACAGGATGACGTTCTTCTCGCTGACGGCGGCGCTGTTGAAGACGCTCTCCGCCTCGAGCGCCAGTTCCAGTTCCACCGCCTTCCGGTCGGTTAATTGCTGTAATTGGCCGGCAAGGCTGCTCATGGAATTGCTGGCGTAGATCACGATCCCGAGCGTGATCAGGACGACCAGCGCGGCCGGGACGGCCAGCTTTCGGGAGAGCGGCAGATTCTCCAAAGCGCGCATGTTCTGCATCCCCTCGATGCTTCTTATTCGGTGGCGCTATTCGGCCGTCGATCGGGGGCGATAATCCTGCAATTTGACCTAATGACGGCTTAACGAAGGGCTATCGATACCGCAGCATGGATTCGAGGGTGAGACCCAGTCCGACCGAGCCGAACTTGTCGCCTTCGACGATGCGACTGTCCGGCAGTTCGCCCAGGATCGCGCGCCGGACATTCGGCAGCAGGGTCGAGCCGCCGGTCAGGAACACCGCGTCGATCCGGCCGGCGGCCAATCCCGCATCGGCCAGGCAGCGGCGGATCATGCCGGCGATACCGCGGCAGAGCTCGTCGGTTGCGGTCTCGAAATCCGCCCGGCGGAAGTGGGCGACGAGCCGGCGTTCGATCCAGTCGAGCGGCACGTCGAGCGCGTCGCTGTCGCTGAGGCCGATCTTGGCCCGCTCGACGGTCATCGCCAGGCGATGGCCCAGATGGTCCTCCAGGACATGGGACAGGCGGCCGATCAGGTCCGGCCGGGTCGATTCGCGCTGAACCTGCCGGATCTCGGCCATGACCTTGGGCGTATAGAGGAAATTGATCTTGGCCCAGGTCGACAGGTCGGTGAAATAGCCGTTCGGCGCCAGCAGACCCTTCTTCTTCATGGCCGACTGATAGCCGAGATGAGGCATGGCGCATTTCAGCGATAGCAGCCGGTCGAAATCGGTCCCGCCGATGCGGATGCCGTCGTTGGCCAGGATGTCGGCCGTGCGGTCGGCGGCGCGGCGCCGGTCCGGGCCGATCCGCACGATCGAGAAATCCGACGTACCGCCGCCGATGTCGGCGATCAGCGCCACTTCCTCGCTCTCGACCTGCTGCTCATAGTCGAGCGCGGCGGCGATCGGCTCGAACTGGAACGAGACGTGGCGAAAGCCGATATCGCGGGCGATCTCGGCGAGTGCCGCCTCGGCCCGCTGGTCGGCCGCCTCGTCGCCGTCGACGAAATGCACGGGGCGGCCATGGACGACCGCATCGAGCGGCCGGCCCGCAGCCTGCTCGCCGCGGGCCTTGATCTCGCCCAACAGCCGCTTCAGCACGTCGCGGAAGCCGATGCGATGCTTGTCGAGCAGGGTATCCTGGTCGATGAGCTCCGTGCCGAGGACCGATTTCAGCGAGCGCATCAACCGGCCGTCGGCGCCGCGGGCATAGGCCTCGATCGCCGCACGGCCGAACTCGGGCCTGGCAGCGGCGAAATCGAAGAAGATCGCGCTGGGCAGCGTCTCTTCCGTGCCTTCCAGCGCCACGAGCTGTGCCGCATTGCCGGAGGCGATCCCGAGCGTGGTGTTCGACGTGCCGAAATCGAGGCCGCAATAGCCCATGATGCCAAAACTCCGACGGCGCGCGGAGGCGATGCCGTCCGGGAGCGGGGCGGCTGTCGCGTCGGGCGCGGGGAAGGGCCGGGGGTTTTAGCGGAACTGGCGCGCGATCGCCAGGGCTATTCCAGGGGCCAGAGCCAGGCGGCGCCGCGCACGCCGCTCGAATCGCCGTGGTGCGGCGGCACGAGACGGGTCGCGACCACATCTGAAAAGACGTAGCGGCCCCAGCGGGCCGGCACGGCCTGGTAGAGCAGGTCGAGGTTCGACAGGCCGCCGCCGAGCACGATGACGTCGGGATCGACCAGATTGATCACATGGGCGAGGCCCCGCGCCAGGCGGTCGATATAGCGATCGAGCGTGGCCCGGGCCCTGGCGTCGCCGGCCTCGGCGCGGGCCGCGATCTCGGCAGCGGCGAGCGCCTGTCCCGTCATGCTGCGATGATCCGCTGCGAGACCGGGGCCGGACAGGAAGGTCTCGATGCAGCCCGACCGCCCGCAGTAGCAGGCGGGGCCGGGCCGTTCGGCGTCCGTGGGCCAGGGCAGGGGGTTGTGTCCCCATTCGCCGCCGATCGCGTGCCGCCCGGTCAGGATCCTGCCGTCGATCACCAGGCCGCCGCCGGTACCGGTGCCCAGGATGACGCCGAACACGATGGGGGCCCCGGCCGCGGCGCCGTCGGTCGCCTCGGACAGCGCGAAGCAATTGGCGTCATTGGCGATGCGGACGTCGCGTTCGAGCGCTGCGGCCAGCAGCCGGTCGAGCGGCAGGCCGTTGAGGCAGGTCGAATTGGCATTCCGCAGCAGGCCGGTGGCCGGCGACAGCGCGCCGGGCGTGCCGACGCCGACCGTGCCGGTAGCGCCGAGGCGGCTTTCGATGTCCAGGACCAGGTCCCGAATCGCCGCGATCGTGGCCGCGGCATCGCCGATCGGAGTCGCGATCCGTTGTCGCATGAGGATCGCGCCGGCGGAATCGAGGGCGACGGCCTCGATCTTGGTGCCGCCGAGGTCGACGCCGATGCGGAAGGGCGGGGTCATCGCAAAGAAATCCATAGTCGGAAAGGGTTGGCGGGGCTTAGAAATTTCCGCCGGGCAACCCTGGTTGGTTCAAAAGCATTACGAAATCTTAAGGACGCTTGGCTAAGGGTTGGACGTGGCCACGGTCCTGGTTAATGATGTCGTCTCACGAACAGGTTGTACCTCCAGGGCCAGCCGGTTTCGCACTAAGGAAATTCCGATGAGCAAGACGATCCTGATCGTCGAAGACAACGACCTCAACATGAAGCTGTTTCATGATCTGCTGGAGGCCCATGGCTACAACACCCTGCAGACCAAGGACGGCATCGAGGCGTTGAAGCTCGCGCGCCAACATCGTCCCGACCTGATCCTGATGGATATCCAGTTGCCGGAGATCTCCGGGCTGGAAGTCACGAAATGGATCAAGGAGGATGATGACCTGAAATCGATCCCGATCATCGCCGTCACGGCATTCGCGATGAAGGGCGACGAGGAGAAGATGCGGGAGGGGGGCTGCGAAGCCTACCTGGCCAAACCGATCTCCGTGGCCTATTTCATCAAGACATTGAAGCAGTTCCTTAATTAGTGAGCGGTGGATGTCCGCCAGAGTTCTCGTCGTCGATGATATCGAGGTCAACGTCAGGCTGCTCGAAGCAAAGCTTCTGAGCGAGTATTACGACGTACTGACCGCGTCCAATGGGCCGCAGGCGCTGGAGATCGCCAAGTGCGAGTCGCCCGACATCGTGCTGCTCGATGTGATGATGCCCGGCATGGACGGGCTCGAAGTCTGCAAGCGCCTCAAGGGCGACCCTGCGACCCGCCACATCCCGGTCGTCATGGTCACGGCGCTCAGCGACGTCGCCGATCGCCTGAAGGGTCTTGAGGTCGGGGCCGACGACTTCCTGACCAAGCCGGTCAACGACGTCGCCCTGTTCGCCCGCGTCCGGTCGCTCATTCGCCTGAAGCGGACGCTCGACGAGTGGTTGCTGCGCGAGGAGATCAACGGCCGGCTCGCGGCGCTGCCGGGCGAGGCGGTGACATCGGAGGTTGAGCAGGTCGCACCCGGCAATATCCTGGTGCTGGAAGACAATCCGCTCGCCGGCAACAAGCTGACCCAGACCCTGAAGCCGCTGGCGGCCGAGCTCACGCTCGTGAAGACCAATGCCGAAGCCTACCAGCTATCGGGCCAAGGCAACTGGGACGTCATCATCATCTCGATGGCGCTGGAGCGGGAGGACCCGCTGCGGCTGGTCTCGCAATTGCGCGCGGTCGAACAGACGCGGCAGCTGCCGATCCTGCTGATCCTTGATGACGGCGATTATCCGCGCCTCGCCAAGGGCCTGGATCTGGGCGCCAATGATTACATCATCCGCCCGGTCGACCGGAACGAGCTGATCGCGCGCACCCGCATCCAGATCAAGCGCAAGCGGCTGCAGGACCAACTGCTCGACAATTACAAGCGCGGCCTGACCCTGGCGCTGACCGACGGCCTGACCGGCCTCTATAACCGCCGCTACCTGACCGCCCATATCGACACGCTGTTCGGTCGGACCGGCAGCCCGATGAAGGATGTCGCCATCCTGATGTTCGACATCGATCGCTTCAAGCAGGTCAACGATACCCACGGCCATTCGGTCGGCGACGAGGTGCTGATCGAAGTGGCACACCGGACGCTCGCCAACGTGCGCGGCTTCGATCTGGTCGCCCGCTACGGCGGTGAGGAATTCGTCGTGGTCATGCCGGAAAGCGCGCTCAACGCCGCAGGCTCGGTCGCCGACCGTCTGCGCCGCGCGATCGGCGAGCGGGTCATTGAAGTCTCCATCGGCCCGCGCACGCTACCAGTCACGGTCTCGATCGGCGTCGCCGTGTCGGGGCCGGATGCGCTCACGCCCGGCCAGCTGCTGCGGAATGCAGACGAGGCGCTTTATGCCGCCAAGCATGCCGGGCGCAATCGCGTCATGATCTGGGAACGCGAGGGCACGAGCCCGTTCGTCCCCGACGGGATCCTGCCCTGAACGATTGAACTGGATCTGGGCGGGCGAAGGCCGCCGATCACGTCGCGAATCGCTCGGCGATTTGGCGCGCCCCGGGATCCGGGCGCGCAAACGCGCGCCGCCGCTCGCAGGCGGGACGTTTCGTTCAGGGCTGGAAGCAGGGTCGCCTATTCGGCTGACCGGTTCCGCCGGACGGCCTTCTAGGCCATCGGGCGGCGGGCCCCGGCATTGCAGGGGCCGCCAGTTTCCGCCGTCCGGCCGACCCGCCGCCCCAGAGGGGCATCCGGATCGGCTGCGACGGAAACGGCCTTACTTGATCTTCGATTCCTTGAAGGCCACGTGCTTGCGCACGACCGGATCGTACTTCTTCAGTTCCATCTTCTCGGTCTTGGCGCGCGGATTCTTCTTGGTCACGTAGTAGTAGCCCGTGTCAGCGGTGCTGACGAGCTTGATCAGGACGGTTGCAGACTTTGCCATTTCCGGTCTTCCGAACGGGGTTCATCGAAACGCCGCAACCTATCGACATCCGCCGGCAAGTCAAGGGCGGCCAGCGCTATTGCAGGGGTGCGGCGTCGGAATGCCCGGTTGATTGCTGCGCCAGCGTCACACCGGGCGAGGAGAGCGCGGCCGCATAGAGTGTCGGATCGCGCAGCAGGCGCCGCGCGATCTTCAGGTCGAGCGGGTTTTCTTCCGTCGTCATCGGGCAATCGTGGCGCAGCCGAACCCACGCCTCGTTGCCGAGGCTGGCGCGCGGTTGTGCCTCGATGCCCTGGGGATGCAACGCGCGCTCGACGATCGCCGGCAGCCGCGCCACGGGCTCTTCCGCGGTCTCCGACGCACCGGACCGGCTGGTGCAGAACACCGGAACCACGCCATGGTCATGCAGCACATAGTGAGCCGGCGTGTAGAGCCGCGCCCAGGTCAGGGTCATCTCGCCCTGGTTGGGCAGCGCCAGCACGCGCTGGACCGTGCCCTTGCCGTAGGAGCTGCTGCCGACCAGGACGGCGCGGTCATGGTCTTGGAGCGCGGCCGCGACGATCTCGGCCGACGAGGCGGAGCCGCCATTGACCAGCACCACCAGCGGCAGGCCGTGGGTCTGGTCTCCGGTTCTGGCCTCGAAATCCTGGGTCGCCGTCGGGTTGCGGCCGCGAGTCGTGACGACCTGGCCATGGTCGATGAACAGGCTGGCGACGCCGGTCGCCTGCTCGAGCAGGCCGCCGGGGTTGCCGCGCAGATCCAGCACGACGCCTTTCCACTGCCGGCCGTAATCCGCGCGCATCTGGGCGATCCCGTCGCTCAGCGCCTGCACGGTGCCGCTGTTGAAGCTCGACACATGGAAGATGGCAATGCCGTCCTCCCGGTCGACCGTCACGGTCGGATTCACGATCAGGGCGCGCTTCAACGTCGCCGTCACCGGCGTGCCGTGTCCGGGGCGCCGGACCGTCAGGGTCAATCGCGATCCCGGCTCGCCCCGCAGATGATCGATAACCTGGCGCTCCGTCCAGGACGCGATCTCGGCGTTGTCGATTGCCGTCAGGCGATCGTCGACTCGGATTTCCTTGGCCGCCGGCGAATTGGGCGTCACCGTCGAGACCCGCGGTTCGCCGTCGGAATAATCGAGCGTGATGCCGATGCCGCCGAAACCGTCGCGCGAGGCGCGCTGATCGCGTGCCGCATCGGAGCCGGCATAGCGGGTGAAGCGATCGAGCTTCGGCAGCATGCCGTCGAACACTTTTTGATAGAGCGCCTCGTCCGAGGCGCCGGCCAGGTCGGGCGCGTGCCGGCGGGCGTCCGCCAGCGCGGTCGAGACGATCGCGGCCCAGCCGTCGGCATCCTCCGGATCGGGCGCCGGCAGGCGCTCGATTGCCGCATCCTTGTCGAAGAAGACGATGGTATGGCCGACCTCGGCCACGGCGAAGGATCGGTCGTCCTGGTCGAGCTTGCCGAGACCGGCCAGCGCCAGCGTCTCGCTCGAAACCGGCTCCAGGTAGAATTCGTGGATTTCGTGGAACACGTCGGCGAACAGCGTGCCGGCGGGATCATGGCTGAACCGGTCGCCGAGAATTGCGTGATTGTCGAACGACGAGGCGCAAGCGCTCATCAGCGACAGAAGCAGCACAGCGGCGCCCAAGCCGCGGCGTCCCATCCGTATGCAGCCGCTCCACTCACTCGCCAAGGCGCTTGCCTCCAGGGAAGTTCCCCGCGATTTCGCTCACGGAACTCTCGAACCCTATAACGCTCCGAATGAACAAAGCGTGCCTATCCGCGCGATTCTTTTCAAGCGATGCGGGCGCGGGTCAGCGCCGCCGTGGCGCCGTGCCTGGCCTCTTGCGGCCGGGCTTGTCGAACTTACGCTTGGCGCCGGGCGGGGGCGAGCGCAGCAGGCGCTGCCCCTTGCGCGACACCCGATCCTCACCGCCGCCGTCGATCAGCTGGAAGGTGAGGCCGCCGGCGACCGGGTCCGCTTCGGCCAGGCGGACATCGACCGTGTCGCCCAGCCGATAGACCCGCCCGCTGCGCTGGCCCACCAGCCGGTGTGCGGCTTCATCGTGATGGTAATAATCGGCCGGCAGGGTCGAGATCGGGATCAGACCGTCGGCGCCGCTCTCGGCCAGGGTCACGAACAGGCCGAAGCGCGTCACGCCATTGACCCGGCCGGGCAGGATCTGGCCGACCTGATCGGCCATGTAGGCGACCAGATAGCGGTCGACCGCGCTGCGTTCCGCCGCTGCGGCCCGGCGCTCCAGGCGCGAGAGATCGAGCCCCAGTTCAGTGAAGCCCTCCGGATCGACCTGTTCGAGACCGCCTTCGCCCAAATGCAGGCCGACGACTATGGCGCGATGGACCAGCAGGTCGGCATAGCGCCGGATCGGCGAGGTGAAATGGGCGTAGCGCTGCAGCGCCAGGCCGAAATGGCCGAGATTGTCGGGCGCGTACATGGCCTGAGCCTGGCTGCGCAGCACCAGCTCGTTGATCATCGCCGCCTCGGGCCGACCTTCCGCCGCCGAGAGGATACGGTTGAAATGCATCGGCCTCACGACCTGGCCCTTGGAGAGCTTGAGCGCGTGGATGTCGAGCCCTTCCAGGAATTCGCGCAGCGCCACCAGCTTTTCCGGGTCGGGTGCGTCATGGACCCGGTACATGCAGGGCTTGTGCACCTTTTCCAACGTCTCGGCCGCCGCGACGTTGGCCGCGATCATGAACTCCTCGATCAGCTTGTGGCTGTCGAGCCGCTCACGCTGGTCGATCCGCTCGACCGTGCCGTCCGCGCCCAGCACCACGCGCCGCTCGGGCAGGTCGAGCTCGAGGGTGCCGCGCTTGCGTCGCGCCAGGTCGAGGGCCGCATAGGCGCCGTAGAGCGGCTTGATCACTGGATCGAGCAGGGGACCGGTCGTGTCGTCCGGCCGGCCGTCCATCGCCGCCTGGACCTGCTCGTAGGTCAGGCGTGCGGCCGATCGCATCAGGCCACGCACGGCTTGGTGCTTCAGCTTCTTGCCGTCGGCGTCGAGCCAGATGTGGATGGCCATGCAGGCGCGCTCGACTGCGGGCTTGAGCGAGCACAGCTCGTTCGACAGCGCCTCGGGCAGCATGGGCACGACCCGGTCGGGGAAATAGACCGAGTTGCCGCGCTCCTTGGCCGCGCGATCGAGCGCACTGCCGGGGCGCACGTACCAGGACACGTCGGCGATTGCGACCAGCAGGTGCCAGCCGCCGGGGTTGGCCGGGTCCGTGTCCGGCGCCGCCCAGACCGCGTCGTCGAAGTCGCGCGCGTCGGCGCCGTCGATCGTGACCAGCGGAAAATCGCGCAGGTCCGTGCGCGTGCCGAGCGAGACGGGCTTGGCCGCCTCGGCCTCCTTGAGCGCCGCCTCGGGGAAACCCACCGGAATGCCCTGCTGATGGATCGCGATCAGGCTGATCGCCTTGGGATCGCCCATCTTGCCCAGGCGCTCGATCACCTGGGCATGGGGCAGGCCGAGGCGCGGGACGGGCAGGGGTTCGGCCAGCACCAGATCGCCGTCGGCGGCGTTCAGCCCCTCGTTCGCGCGGATGCGATAGGTTGTCTTGTCGCGGCGGTCGGTCGGCATGATCCGGCCGGTGCCGTCGGGCCCCGCCTTGTAGACGCCCAGCACCCGTTCGCCCTGCGGCTCGATCTTGCGGACGACGGCGGCCTGGTAGCTGCCATCATCCTGGCGGCGGAAGCGGGCGATGGCCCGCTCGCCGGCACCCAATGTCTCGGCACCGCCACGCCGGCCCGCGGCCAGGCGGATGGTCGGCATGGCGACGCTCGGATCGCTGCCGAGCAGGCGGACGACCGGCTCACCCTCGGCATCGATGCCGGTCACCTCGACGACCGCGATCTCGGGCAAGGCGCCCACCGGCGCCAGGCGGCGATGATGACCGCGTTCGACCGGGCCGGAGCGCTCGATCTCCTTCAGCATCCCCTTGAGCGCGACGCGGTCGGCGCTGCCGACCTTGAACGCCTTGGCGATCTCGCGCTTGCCGACGGGAATCGGGCTGGAGGCGATGAAATCGATGATCTGCTGTCGCGTCGGCAGGCTGCCGGGGCCGCGGCGCGGCACCTTGACCTTGGGAAGCTTGCCGCCCGGCGGCCGCGCCATCAGGCGCTCGCGACTTTTTTGGCGGGGGCCTTCTTCGCAGCAGCCTTCTTGGCCGGGGCCTTCTTCTTGGCGACGGTTTTCTTCGCCGCAGCACCCTCCTCGGGTTCCGCCGTCTTCGCCTTGGTCTTGGGCGCCGCTTTCTTCGGTGCCGCCTTGGCCCCGGACCGGCTCTTGCCGTTCTTGGGCTTCGCCTTCTGCGCCGCCAGCAGCTCGAGCGCCTTGTCGAGCGGGAAGGTCTCGGGATCGGCATCCTTGGGCAGCGAGGCATAGACGCCGTCATGGGCGACATAGGGGCCATAGCGGCCCTTGAACACCTGGACCGGCGCCTGGTCGGCCGGATGCTCGCCCAGGGTCTTGAGCGGCGTCGGCGCGCTGCGGCCGCCCTTGCTCGGCTCGGCGAGCAGGCTGATGGCGCGGTTCATGCCGATGGTCAGCACGTCGTCATCGGCCGCGAGCGACTTGAAGGTCTTGCCGAGCTTGATGTAGGGCCCGAACCGCCCGATGCCGGCGACGATCATCTCGCCGGTCTCGGGATGCGTGCCGATGTCGCGTGGCAACGACAACAGGCCCAGTGCCGCGTCGAGGCCGACGTCCTGCGGCTTCATGCCCTTGGGCAGCGAGACGCGCTTCGGTTTCTCGCCGTTCTCGCCCTCGCCCAGTTGGATGTAGCTGCCGTAAGGACCCTTGCGGACGCTGACCGGCAGGCTGGTCACCGGGTCGTCGCCCAGCACGCGCGGACCGGTATCGCCGTTGGCGGCCGCCTCGCCGTCGCCCTGGCCCTCGACCGCGAGCGGCCGGGTGAAGCGGCATTCCGGATAGTTGGAGCAGCCGATGAAGGCGCCGAACTTGCCGAGCTTCAGCGACAGGCGGCCGGCGCCGCAGCTGGGGCAAACGCGCGGATCGCGGCCGGAGCCGTCCTCGGGGAAGAAATGCGGGCCCAGTTCCGTGTCGAGCGCATCCAGCACCTGGCTGATCGTCAGGTCCTTGGTGCCGGCGATCGCCAGGCTGAAA
>Ga0070730_10000461_pt1 | contig 48005 bp, 50 predicted proteins | sample Coa_R1_3_FD_66447 | JGI IMG/M metagenome (GOLD analysis project Ga0070730, IMG submission 66447) | Surface soil microbial communities from Centralia Pennsylvania, which are recovering from an underground coalmine fire - Coalmine... | ecosystem: Environmental > Terrestrial > Soil > Unclassified ...
GGCGATCGGATAAGAACGGCCAAGATTGCAACGCAACCGGCGCTACAGGGCGTGGGATTCGATGAATTTGCCGAGGAGTTGGGCGGCGTGTTCGCAGAGTTTGCGGTCGCCGGGGCCGAAGGCGGCGAAGGAGTGGCTGTCGATGTCGAGTTCGCCCACGACTTTTCCGTTGGCGAAAACGGGAACGACGATTTCGGATTTTGTTTCGAGCGAGCAGGCGAGATAGCGCGCGTCGTTGTTCACGTCGTCGACGACGACGGTCTGGCCGCTGGATGCGGCGGCGCCGCAGATGCCTTGGTGAAGAGGAATGCGGGTGTGCGGCGTGGCGGCGCCGCGGAACGGGCCAAGGACGAGCATATTGGGATCGTTTGCGTCGATCGTGTAAAAGCCGACCCAGTTGTAGCTGGCGAGCTTTTCGTGAAGAAGGCTGACGATGGAGTTCATCAAGGCGTCGGCGGTCGCGGCGCTGGAGGCGAGACTCGCGAGTTCGGAAACGAGCGAGGCGGATTCTTGAGCGGTTGTCGTCATGGCTTTATTGAAACACGGAATTTTGAAAACAAAAAATCCGGATAGTGGGTTGGCTTGAATTCTTGACTGATTGTTTCACGAAATAAAGAATGCAAACCGACCCACGACTAAAATCCGGCGTGAATTGACAGAGCGGCGCGACGCCCCTAAACTAGAAAAGTTGTTTGCGTGCCGGGGTAGCTCACTGGTAGAGCGCCGCCCTGAAAAGGCGGGCGTAGCCAGTTCGATTCTGGCCCCCGGCACCACTTAAGAAGCCACCACGCGGTTGATTCCACGTTTTACTCCCGCCGAATATTCTTTCCGCGCGTTTTATTTTTCTTCGCGAATCGTGGGTTTGCTGCGGTAGCGCGTCGGCTTTATGGGCGCCGGGAGACATTCGAGATCGGCCGAGCGTTTGCTCGATGCCGGTTCGAGGACCAGAACTGGACGGACCGGACAAATTTCGCTGCCGGAACGCGAATATTCAGACTCGCAGCTTTTGCCGCAAGAACTCGAAACGTGGAAAAGAAATCAACGAATTTACGGCGGACTCCGGCGAGCGATTGGGCGTCATGGACGCCCCAGAAATCCGTAAGGCGCCTGGTCGTCGAGTTATACGCGAATTTTTGGCCGCAATCGAGGCAAGTGATGAAGGTACCTCGGCTCGTGATGGATTGAAATCCGTGCGGATTGTGCGGGATCGGTTCGCGCGATGTTATGGGCGGACCTTTGTGGCGGTGAGGACACACATAGACGAGACGAAAAAGAGTGCGTAGAAAGAGCGGGATGCCGATGATGAAAGTCCACCACGGCTCCCGAGGCGCTAGAGGTCTTTCCGCCTTGAAGGCCGATCTCGGAGCCGATCGATAAAGAACCAAAGATCCCCGGATGCGAAAGGCCCGGGCTACTTTTTCTTGCGGTTGAGGTTTCATGAGGATGCCCCAACGAAATGCTAATCGCGTGGAGAAGCCGTGTCTGTTTCGTTATGAACACGGATTGAGCGGAGGGTTCGGCACGTTCAGTGCGGAAATTCATTCAGAAAGGGAAATTTTCTGCGACCACGGGTCTTCCGCTGCGGGAGCGGCTTGCTCGGGAGTTGGGGCGGCAACGGCGTCGATCGCTGCAGGCGATTGCGCGGCGGAAGTTCGTGTGTCGCTCGTCATCGCGGGAGGGGCGACGTTGCGGGTGTCAATCGGAAGCAGGGCGACATTTTGTTCGACCCATTTGGCGGCGAGGCCGTTGAGCGGACTTTTCGTGTTGTATTCCTGATAGCAGATCATGCGGCCGATGCGGACGACGAGATCGTCGAGCCCTTCGGAGGCGGCCCAAAAATCGCCGATGCAGACTTGCGCGTCATCGAAATTGGGATGGAAGACCGGCGTGAGCATGCGGCATTGCGGTGCGCGGCGGGGATAGCCGAGGGAAAGATTGATTTCCATGACGTGGGCGAGGCGCTCGAGGATTTGGCCGTTGACGGCGACGTACAGACCCTTGAGATGGTAGGCGACGCGGTAGATTTCCGGTGGCATGCCGGCGGTGCCGGTGATCTGAATGACGGGCCAATTGGCGAGACGCGCGGTGAGCATCTCGTGGTCAAGCAGAAGGCGGCGGGTGCGGGGCGATGGCATGTGGGAACGAGGGCCTCAGGAAAGGATGCCGGTTTGCTTCCACTTGGCGATGCGATTGATATGGTACTGCAAATAGATGATGCTGAAGAAGAAGGTCATGGCGCCGCTGAGAGTGAGCGCGATATTTTCGGTGGAGTTGTAATACTCCTCCATGGCGGCGCGGATTTTGAAAATGCCGACAACGTAGGCAACGACGCCAGCCAAGATGAATACGATTCCAAGCGCCAGGAATGCTTGATTCCCCGCGGCGGTGCCGGCGCCAATCGCAAAGATCCCGGCGACAAACCCGGCCGGATACATGGCGACGAGCACCATAGCGATATTGTTGTTGACGAGTTTACGCGCCCAATTGGCGAGAATCAGGCTCCAAACCCACGTGAAGAGAATCAGCACGAGATTAACGAGCCTGCCGACAATCATGATGGCGAGCACGACGCCCCAGTGAAGGTTGGGCGGAAGTGGAATGAGGTTCGGCGGAGGCGCGGCGAGAACCTGCGCGGGGGCGGGGATCGGAATATTGCCGAGAATTTGAGAAACGGGAACCGAATCGGCCATGCCTTCGCTTTGCGCGAGATCGGTAAGCAAGACGCGGCCTTCCTGGACGTATTGCTGAAGCTCGGTGAGCGAATACGGGCCGAACGTTTGATCGCCGCGCTGGATTAGATATTCCATGTGTTCCGCCTTTACGACCTGAATTTAATTCCCTGTTCGTCTGAATCCACGGTTGAAACGTCGATGACTGCCCAGACCCAGGCCATCGGGCTGGCCAAACCGAGCGAAAGAACGGTGATGCAAAGCTGGGCCACGGCTTTTTTGGTGTAACCGGCGTAAAAATTGTGCGCGCCGAAAGCGCCGAGAAGAACGCCGAGGATGATGAACGTCATACGGTTCTTGGCGTACGGGTCTGGTTCGAACGAAACAGGCGTTGCCGGGACGGCCGGAGAAGCGACAGGAACGGGCTGCGAGGCGAAGAGCACGCTGCCGACCCCGACGCCAAAACGCGGGAGTGGCGCTGGCGCCGCTTGCACGGCTGCCCCCGGCAAGGGCGGCGGAGCGGCCTTGGTGCGCGGGGGTGAAGCAGCGGATGGCGCGATGGAAGTGCTTTCGGGCAATCCTGCTATTGGCGGCGCGATTTGAGGAAATGCGTCGCCGCCGGCCGGCGCGGTTGGCGTGGCAACGACTCCCGCAGCGATTTCTCTGCCGGTGAGGCGCAACTTTGGTTCTTCGGGCGGAGCGGAGCTGCAACCGAAGACGGTGCAGCCGCCATTTTCGGCAAAACAATCGGAGTGATGCGGCGTGGCGCAGCCCGGGCAGAGCAAGACGTTCGTCTCGTCCGCAAGCATGGGCGCGCGGCAATAGGGGCAGACGGCGCCACTCATGAACGGTGCCTTTCTTTGTAACGAAAGGCGTAGCGGCCAATTTGCAGAAGATCGCCGTCCTGCAGGACGCGCGTGGTGACGGGGCTGCCCATGACGTAAGAGGTGCCGAGCGCCTTGAGTTGAACGCGGGAGCCGGAAATAGCAATTGCCGCGTGCTGGCCAAGGATGCTGGGATCCTTGAAAAGGTAAATGTCGGATTTTTGTTCGCTGCCGATGGTGGTGAGCGATTTGTACAAGATGAACTGTTTGCCGGCGAGCGGACCGGATGTGACGTAGAGCCAGCGGTCTTTGAGCGCGCTTTCGACCCAGCCCATGGCGGCGCCGGTGGCGGCACCGAAGAGCGCGAAGCCAACGGCGCGGCTCAAGCTGGCGCGGTGCACCGCCATGATGATGGGATCGAAGATCATGCCGCCGACGCCTGCACCGATGAGGCCGCCGATGATTCCATATTTGGCCTTTTTCATGGATTGGCCGACAAGACCATAAACGGTGCCGCCGGCGACGCCAAAGACGGTCCAGCCGATGCCACGAACGATCCAGACGGCGGGATTGCGGAAGCTTTGCACACCAGCTTGCGCACAGACGTTGAGGCCAAGGCTATAGATGATATTGGCGACGAATTCGAAAATGAAGCCGAGGACGACGCCGAGCGGCAGGGCAAGCAGCCCGCGCAGAACGGCTTTAAGGACGGAGCGTTCGACAAGACTTTCCGAAACGCCGTACCCGATGCACATGAACGTGACGATGGCGGGAAACATCAAGAAATTTCCCCAACGATGCGCCATGACGTCGTCTACAAAACCAGGCTCGCAAAGGCCCCAACCGAAGAGTGCGCCAAGAAGACCGGCGGCGCCGAGATAAAACCAGCCCTGAAGCAGGAAACTGCCTTTTTGCTCGGCAATGGCGGGCGCCATTTCGGCTGCTTCGGAGATGGTGCCGTAGGATTTTGCACCGCCCACGTTCGCGGCGGCGGGTCCGACGGGGCCGGCGGAAACGCCGGGGACGACGACGCGTGCGAGATCTTCGGCGGTGATCTTCAAGGGTTCTTTGTCGTTACCTGTGGGCATCGTCCCTCTGCGATTTGCTGGGATTGGGTTGCGCTTGTTTTTGCGGGTCTGGTTTCGACGAAGACGCATTCGGGGGCGGCGATTTCGGCGGCTCGATTTCTTCCAAGCTGTGAATCGGTTGGCCGGTGTATGGATTGACGGGCACGGCGACGAGCCTTGGGAAGAGATACCAGACGAAGAGCGCGCCCAGGGCGAACACGGCGAGGTAAGAAAAAACGGCGAAGACGATGTTGGTCAAGCGGGAGAGGTCGTCGCCGCCATCGTCGTCGGCGAAATCGTCGAAGTCCTTGCGCGGCGCGGGAGGGCGTTTGCGGGGCACATCGATATCGTCCGGGCCGTCAGACGCGGAATTGCCGTGCTCCGGACGGCCGGAGCCGCCGGCGAGTTCGCCGCCTCGGGCATCGACCATGTCGATTCGCGCGAGGCGCTTGAGGCGCTCGCCGTCCCAACCGAAGCAGCCTTCTTCATCGGAGTGAGGATCGTAGACCCACGCAACCTGTTGCGGCGAGGAGAAAAAATTCTTGTGAATGAAAGTGTCGTGGTCGGAAAGAAAAACGCCGAAACCGGGATGAGAGTGATACCAGCCGACGATGCGCGCGTCGGGAAAGTCGCGATCTTTGATTTTATAAATGTGCTCCCACGTGTCTTGTGTAAAGGTGACGTGGGCGCCGCCTTGCGCCGCGTTTTCGCCGGCGATAGAGGATTCGATGGAGGTGAGTCCTTCGGCTTCACTTCCCAGCAGCACGCCGCAAACTTCCGTTTTGCTTTGCGAACGCGCGTGTTGGCGAATTTCGCGAGCGACGTCCGCGCTGATGCGAAGGTGAAGACGATCGGCCTTTCTGACTTTGGCCATCAGGCGCCGTCCTTTGCGAGCGGGCCGAGGGCGAGTGCGGCGTCGCCGTTCAGGAGGTAACCGATTTCGCGGTTGGCGCTTCGGGCGGTGAAGATGTCGAAGCGCGGCAGGCCGAGTTGAGATAATTGGCGCTGACCAAAAGACTGAGAGCCGTCGTAAGAATGAATCGCCTGGACGACGCGCATGTTGCCGTCGGAGGGGCAACGGCCTGCGTCGTAGGAGACGCTGCCGACGGGAGCGAAGATTTCCCGCTCCTGGCCGCAGGTTGGGCAGGTGAGTTTGTGGATTACGTCGCGGCTGAATTCGACGACGACTTGATCGGACGCGAGATCTTTGGCGGCGCGCTGCCACAATCGATGCAAAGTGAGATCGTCAGAAGCTTGCGGGAGCCGGACAATCTCTGAAAGAGTGTAGTGACTCATGCAATCGGAATTCTCGGTGTATTCGACGCGATAGGAAGTGTGATGCAAGCCTTCGAAGATGTACCCGTGGCCGGAAAGAGTGGGCAGGCCGTGCAGCAGCTTCACGGCTTCTTGCACTTGAATGCCGGCGATGATGGAAGAAATGGTGGGAGTCGTGGGAACTTTGCCTTCGGTGATTTCTTCGTGCGCAAGCAGATTGCAGGACATGCGGCGGTCGAGAATGGCCCAATCGACCTCGCCGAGCGTGCATTCGTAGCAAGGCGGTGCGCCAGGCAGAAAAACGCGAGCGACGCCGTTGATGCCTTCGATGGCGCCGTCAATCCAGGGGCGATTGACTTTCCACGAGGAGCGATTGAGCCAGAGACGCGCCTCGCGATTGTCAAGGCCGGCAAGGACGACATCGCACCAATGAAATAAACCGAGGCCGCAATCGCGCAAGACGTTGGCAACGATTGGCTGGACCACTGCGTCGGGCGAAATGGACGCACACGCTCTGGCGGCGACGTTTACCTTGAAATCGCCGACATCTTCCGCGCGATAAAGAATCGTGCGGGAAAGATTCGAAACGTCGATGCGATCGGAATCGACGACGACGATGCGGCGAAATCCGAGTAGGACAAGATTCTTCAGAATTTCGTTGCCCAAGGCTCCGGCACCGATCAACAGCACTTTGCAGGCCGCGAGCTTCGACTGGTCCCACCAGGGGATCAACCGCAGGCGGCTGAAGCGGTCTTCGTGCAAGTCGCTGTTTTGAACGGTGAGCATGGGCAAAAAGAGGTTCACCCCGCCGTAATTTCGGGTTGGAGCCGGAGGATGTCGCCGTCTTGCACTTGCGCCTCGGCCAGAGTCTGCGTGTCCTGCACCTGGCGGCCGGAATTTTTGTGATGGAATTTATAGCTGAGCGGCGCGCCGTCGGGTCCGTTGGTCGGAAGGCGCAATTTCTGAATGAGGACGGCGATAATCTTGTTGCACGGGGCGTCGTCGGGAAGTTCGACGGGGACGCGTTTGTTTTCCGTGGAATCGTAAACGGTTACGTTGATCGTGGCCATCGGCTCTCATCTCTCCCGGAAAAAACTAGTGTTGCGCTTTTTTTGACGACCCATCCACAAAATCGCCGAGGCGTCTCTTCCCTTCACCGGAAAAATCCCAGCGGTCGGGCTCGAGCACGGCATCGGCGCGCACAGCGAAGTTCAGATTTTCGGCATTGGGACTCATGCTGCGATCGACCATCGAAGTGACGATGGCAATGAGATTTCCGTGTTCGTCGTAAACCGGCCCGCCGCTATTGCCCGGACTGACCGGAGCGGAAATCTGGAGCGCATCCTGATCGCGGCGGGAAATGATTCCCGTGCTCAACGTGAATCGTAAACCCTGCGGATGGCCGATGACAAAAATGTTTTCGCCTTCGTTGACGGCGGTCTGCCAAAGTACGGGTTGAAGAAACGACGCCGAGCCGGATTCGCGCCGCAGCCAGAGCAGGCAAAGATCGAGATTTTTGTGACGGCCGACGACATCCGCGCCGGCCCAGGTGCCGGAAGCCATGGCAACCAATGCGCGATTGCCGCCGCGCTGCAGCAGCGATTCGTCGATGACATGCCTTGCGGTGAGAAGCAGATAGCCTTCGGGGCCGGCTTCGAGGAGCACGCCGGCGCCAAAGCCGTTTGAGGGCATTTCGTTGTGAGAGAACCAGGTGCGCCGGGCGGGGCTGATGACGGCGACGAGCGGTTTCAATTGCTGGGAGACTTCCGTGGCCGTGAGACCCTTCCCCGAAGGCAATGCGGGATAGCTGACCTTGGAATCCAGATCTCCGAGGCTGGTGCTTACAAACGTAGGCAGAGGCACAAATGCAACGGAGAGGACGGCCACGACGGAGGTGAGCATGCCGCTGATAATCAGGAGCGTGGAGAGAAAAGAGAGCCAGGCGAAACGAGTCCGCGGCGGAAGAGCGCGCATCGCGAAACGGAAAACGATGGTGAAGAGACATAGGACGGGAAGGACGAGAACGAGCGGGCTCATGGCGAAGCGGGCCCAGATTGGCACAGGGTCGGGAAGCTTTGGCTCCAGACGACTGGGTTGATCTGCCGGTGGTACGGATACTTCCGAAACTTCGCGTGACCCGATGACTATTTTTTCCATTGGCTCGCCGAAAGAGTTCGCATTATTTAATATGTACCGGAAAAAGACAACTGACCACAAAGCAACGCGAGCGAGGGTTCCAAAACAGAACTATCGGACGCCACGAGCGGACTGCTTCAAAGGCGTCGTGGCTGTTTGTAATTCCCCTCCGAGGAGAGATACTCGCGCCGCGTCGGCGTGGCGTTGGATCGAGCTGGGCGCGGAGAGACAGGATGGCGGAGCTGGCGTTGTTTGGAGGGAAGCGAGTTCGCCTTCACTGAACGTGAACCTTGGCGCGACGAACCTTCAAGTGAAGTAATCGAATCGCGGTGGCACGGCTTGCCGCGGCGGAAATTCCGCGCCGTTGCTCGAGATTGATGACTAACGATTCCGCTCAGTCAATGGTCGGCGGGCTGTGTGCCGAGTGGAACGAGGGACAGGCGGTCTTCGATGCGCGCACCGCGGTTTGTGCCGTAGCGCACGGGATGCGCGCGAAACATCGGCTTTCCGGCGATATTGAGGTGCACCGGTTCCTTGGCGCGCTGCGGCAACATGATCACCTGGCCGACGTCCAGATCGAGCAGCTCGCGTATCGATACGCCACTGAGCGGCAAACTTAGATCGGCAAGGAAGTGGCAATCCATGATTCGCTCGCGCATGCGGCGATAGGAATCGCGCGACGGAATCCGCTCCGAGTACGCGCCTTGCACGGAGAGGCGGCGAAGCAGGGCGTTGGCGACGACCGCGGGAAAAATCATGGCCATCGTGCCGGAGCTTTCCGACAAGCGCGCTTCAAAGCTGAGACACAGGATTTTTTCGCCCGGCAGCATGGTGTTCTGCAATTCGACGGTTCGCTGGCGCTGCTCGAAGCGAAACTCGAGATCGAGAACCGGCGCCCACACGGCGTGAATGTCGAGCAGAATCAGCAGAATCACCGATTCAAGAACCTGCTCTTCGATTTCGGTCAGGTCGCGCATGTCCATCGGCTCCGTTCCGGTGCCGCCGAGTACGACGTCAATAATGGGATAGACGAGGCCAACGTCCAATTGGATGGCGGACCGCGCATCAATCGGCATCAGGTGCATCGAGCCAAAATAAGTGAGGTCCGGCAGACGGTCGAGGAATTCGCGATACGTAAGCTGCTCCACCGAAATGAGGCTCATCTCAAACCCAACGCGAAGATGCGCCCCAATCGAACTGCTCAGCCGGCGGGCGAGCGCTTCATGAAGCGTGGTGACGGCGGAGACCTGGTCCGCCGTCAGTTGATTGGAGCTGCGAAGATCCCACGGAATCACGTTCTGCGCAGACTTGCCGCCGGAGGCGTGTTGCGCCGCCTGGGCTTTACTGAAAAGTGCGTCGATTTCGCTCTGTTCCAGGGTTTTGCGCATCGGTCCTCGGCAGGAGCGGAGAGCAATCCCGACGCCGAAGATTATTAGATGTTCCTTATGAGCGCGAACCTAGGCGATTAATCGTGCGCGATCAACGAAACACAAATCTGGTCCGAGTCAAACAGCAGTGCGATCGTCACTCCGTCGCTGGGTTCGACTGTGGACATGAAATCGTCGTCGCTCGCAAGACCGTCGGCACGGAAAGCACGCGGGTGTCCGCCAGGTTGGGAATTTTCGCCTTAAAATTCCCGGCAATCATCTTGCAAAGCTGGCCAAGGGCGTCGCGCACTTCCTCTGCGCTTGATCCGGAAACGCGGCCGAGCATCAGCGAACGAAAGCGGTTCGCGGAGCTTTGCGAACAGCGCATGGTGACCATTCGACAACGAGATCGCCAGCCCTGTAGACGGCGACTATTTCCAGAAGGATGACTGCGAATTCCAAGGGTCGCGCGCCACGCAAACTTAAGAAGTTCTAATTATTCTGCTTGTATGCGAAACGGATGGCATCGGTAAAGCGGTTCGCTTGCCAATGGGCGCCACGAACCAGCGGAACAACAACTCTTAAAACTCTTCCGCGATGATTGATGTATTTGGACTTGGCCTGTTTTCCGACTTTGCCCGATTTTGCGCGAGCTTACCGAGCCGGTAGCAGCAATGCCGGATTGGGAAAGCTTCGTCGCGGCGGGTCAATCTGGCTTCGACGCTCGAACCGTCTTCCTTCCGATACCGGTCCGCTTTCCTTTCGCTACTTTTTCTCGAACAATTCCTTCACCGCTTCAATCACCGCTCCGAGCGAGCCTTCCTGCTCCGGCGCAAGCGTTCCCACCCATTCCTGGCGCCGGCCATCCACAATGTCCCATGCTCCGCCCGCTTCTTTTTGGCGAAGGATGACCGGCATCATATTTCCCGCGACGGAGACAATCAGGCGAACTTCCTGGTTCGCTTGCGGGTTAATGCCCTCTTCGATTCGGCCAAACCGCTCGTGTTCCATCTGCGAGCGGAGACACTCCTGCGCCAACGTCGTGGAAAAGAAATTTGGCTGCCGCAATCGCTCCTCTTCTACCTGCATGATCACCATGTTTTGAATCGGGTTGCGAACGACAAACAGTCCTTCGTTCAGTTTTCCGACAATTTCGACCTTGAAAAACGATGTTCTGCGGCTGACCACCGCGAACAGCCGCGTTTGCGCCAGCAACGTGCCGTGTTCGAGATCCACCGTGTAACTGTTGTCGTGCGAAAGCCCTCGCGCCACCAGCGAAAAACTCGAATCTCGCAAAAGGGAGGATGCCAATTGCATTCCGCTCAAAAGTATCGCGTTTTCCCTCTTTTCCCCGTGGCCACACAGCCTTTCGATCGTGTTGAACGATTCGCGCGCGGCATCCAGCAATGGAATGAACAGCATGTCCGGATCGCCAAACGTGCGCGTAAAGAGAATTTGCGGAAATCCCGCGATCTCCACTCCCGCCGCGCCGCCGCCGGCGCTTTTCTCCATGCGTCGCGGACCACCGGCCGCCGCCGCTTGCTCCCGCGAATCAACGAGGCTCACTCGTCACCCTTTTCGTTTTCTTCATCAGCCACGCCACGCCTCCGCAGCATCGCTTCTCCGCCTTGCGGCTGCGCCATCATTTCCAGCTCGATTCCCCAAACGTCATCCGATTCCATCTTCCACGCGCCGATCGCCCAGCCCCCGGTTTCGCGCTCCACATGAACAACTTGAAATCGAACCGGCAACCGCTGCACCGCTCCCGGTCCATCGGGCGACGCAACGCGGATCGCGACGATGTCGTCCTTTTTCATCTCAATCGGCGACAGAAATCCGCATCCCCATTCGCTCGCATTCCTCGTCTTCAGGCTCATGTGAAACACTTCGCCCTCGCCGTTGATTCCACTCACTTCGATTTCAAACGGCAAGGCAAATCGTTCTTCGCGCCGTTCGCTTTGGTGAACTAACGCCATCTCGGATTCGGTGTGTTTCACCTTGCTTCGCTCTGCCATTCGCGCTCCTGGCAAAAAACGATGCAAATTCAATGCCAAGTCGCCACTGTTCCACTTGTCGAATATCGTCGGGAGTTGTGCCAGTCTGGCACAATGTTCCGCTCGGTCTTACCGCCGGCATCTCTTTTCCCTCGAATCCATTGCTCCTCGATTCGATACTGCCCTTTCCTATCCTCGCGGCTCGTCGCGCGTGTTGGCCGGAGACCTTCTGCTCATCACCGCGTCTTCCGCGTCCACTCCCGTGATCAGCCGTGCGCCACGGCTAAACGTAAGATATTCGAATCCCCACTGCACAAAGACGACCACGCGGCTTTGAAATTCAACGATGTACATCAAATGGACGAACAACCACGCCAGCCAGGCAATCAGTCCCGATACCTGGAATCCAAATATATTGGCCACCGCCGCCGCGCGGCCAATGACCGCCATATCCCCTTTATTGAAGTAATGAAACGGCCGCAGCGCCGGCCTTCCCGCGATCCGCGCGCGAATCGCTTTCGCCGCGTACACCCCGCCTTGCATCGCCACTTGCGCCACGCCGGGCAAAGGCTTCCCTTTTGCGTCGTCGAGCGTTGCCAAATCGCCGACCACAAAAATATCCGGATAATTCGGCACGGTAAGCTGCGGCGTCACCTTGATGCGCCCGCTGCGATCCGTCTCGGATTTTGTTCGCACCGCCAGCGTTTTTCCAAAAGAATTCGTCGTCACTCCGCCCGCCCACAGAACCGTCCTCGCCGCGAGCCGTTCGCTCGATTCGCCGCTTTTGTACGTCACGCCTTCTTCGTCAACCGACGTCACGAATACGTTTTTCTTCACTTCCACGCCGAGCCGCGTGACAAGATTTTCGCCCTTTGCGGAAAGCCCCTCGGGAAACGCCGTCAGCACGCGGCCTCCGCCTTCCATCAAAATAATTCGCGCGTTCCGCGGATTGATCCTGCGAAAATCATGCTTCAGCGTCTGATTCGCAATTTCCGCCAGCGCGCCCGCCAGTTCCATGCCCGTTGCGCCCGCACCCACAATCACAAATGTCAGCCAGTTCCGCGCTTCTTCTTCCGTCTCGGCACGCTCCGCCCGTTCGAACGCAAAAAACAATTTGTGCCGGATCGCCGTCGCTTCTTCCACCGTCTTCAAGCTCGGCGCCCACGTCCGCCATTCGTCGTGGCCGTAATAAGAGGTTTGCGATCCGGTGGAGACGATCAACGCGTCGTATTCGAACGCCGAGCCGTCCGCCAGCGTCACCCGTTTCGAATCCGGGTCGATATCCGACGCCTCTCCGAGTAAAACCTGCGCGTTTTTTTGCGAACTCAGCACGCTTCGCAGCGGCGCCGCGATATCTCCGGGCGAAAGCGATCCGGTGGCAACCTGATAGAGGAGCGGCTGAAAAAGGTGGAAATTGCGGCGGTCGACCAGCGTTACCTGCACCGGGGCGCGTTTCAGCTTCTGGGCCGCGAGCAGCCCGCCAAAGCCACCTCCCAAAATAAGTACCCGGTACGCCGGACCCATGAGTAATGTGCCGAAAGTAGCCGTTGCAGAATCTAAGAAACATCATACTATTACAGCCGTCGCAGATGTACGGCAGGGCGAGGCGGGTCAAGCGCGGAATGGCAAGTCGGGAAAACGAAATCGGGAACTCGCTTCAACGCCGGAACCGTCTCATTCGAATCCTTTTTCTAGCCGGCTTATTCTTCGCAATTCTGCCCTTCGAATCCCGCGCCCAGCACATGCTCGCGCCGGTAAATCCGACCGCCGCCGAACCCGTACGTTCGAATCCCTCCACCATCGTCATCGGCTTTATGGGCGGCATGGTGAAGCGCGATGAACCGCATCGCAGCGAAGTGCGCCTCGCCGCAAAACTCCGCGGCGACTATTCGAATCTCGCTTATGTGGACACCTTCCAAAACGCGCGCTGGAAAGACGCGCGCGCAAAAATCCTGGCGCTGCTCGACACCGATCACGACGGAACGCTGAGCGCCGAAGAAAAAGAAAAAGCGCGCATCATTTTATTTGGCCACAGCTGGGGCGCCTCCGCCGCGGTTACCCTCGCGCGGGATTTGCGCTCGCTGGGAATTCCGGTGCTGCTGACGGTGCAGGTGGACAGCGTGCAGAAGATGGGGCAGAAGGACGATCTGATTCCCGCGAACGTGGCGGAGGCGATGAACTTTTTTCAGCCGGACGGAATGTTGCACGGGCGAAAATTAATTCGCGCGGAAAATCCGGAAAAAACAAAAATCCTCGGCAACTACGAATTCAATTACAAGCACACGTCGCTGAGCTGCAAAGGGTATCCGTGGCAGCAAAAAGTTTTTGCCAGGGAACATATGTACATCGAATGCGATCCGCAAGTGTGGTCGCAGATCGAATCGCTGATTCGATCGAAACTTCCGCAAGCGCAAACGGAAGCGCGCGGGAATTAGCTTTTTTCTCTTCTCTGATTGTTTTCCGCGTGCGTTTTTTTAGTGGCTCACGAAAAAGGTGCGCGCGTGGCGCTGCGCGCGGCGGCGCGCGGCGGCCCAGTCGACGAAATTCTTCAATCGATCGCGGTATTTCCAGGAGAGGCGGAAAAATTTTGCGGGAGTCAGGTTGTCCGCTTCGCGGCCGAGAAAAGTTTCAAATCGCCAGCGCAAATAAGGGCTATTCCAGGGTTGGAAGCGATAGCCGCGGGCGACGATCCAGTAGTAGCGCAAGGTTCTAAACATTTTCGTACTTTGCACCATTCCCGCTCGATGCGCGTTGAAGGACCGATCCTTCCCTTTCCGGAGTGCTCGGCAAATGGTGCGCCGAGCACTCCAAACGTTTCAAGCAAACACAATCTAACCCATCGGCACGGACAGATGCTCGTGGACGAGTTGCCAGGCCGGTCCGCGCTTTTCCCAAATTCCGGTGTAACGAACTTCGGCTTCGACGGCTTTGCCCTCTTTTGTTTTCATCGAGAGGTGCATGGGGACGGTGGTCCAGGCGATGGTGCCGCGGCGCGTGACTTTGAGGTCTTTGCCGGCGGTGAGCGAAGCGGCGCTCACGTCGCCGAAAAGATTTTTCTGGACGCCTTCGTGGTATTCCTTCCAGCTGTGATAGGAAAAGGGCGCGAGATCGTAGAAGACGCGGCCGGCGTCCTGCGCGTAGAACTTCGCCGGCTTGTCGGGATTGCCGGTGCTCCAGGCGGCGCAGTAATCGTCGGTGAGTTTGCGAAAGGTGGCGGTGTCGCTGGCTTGTTGCTGCGCGCGTGCGCCGACGAAGGTGAGCAGCGCGCCGAAGAAGGCAAGACCGACGTAGAGAAGCCAGCGCCAACGCTCAACGCGAACCGCGGAACGCGAAACAGCAGAAGTCATCCCAAGACCCTCCGAGCGAGAGTGAGCAGCCAAAACCGCGAATTGAACTGGCAAGCGAACTGGCTTGTGTGGGCATACCGTAGACGGAATGGGGGGAATTTTCAAGTGGGGGGTGCCTCGGGGCGAGCGACGAGCGAAGGGAGGCCGGCGCGTTCCACTTTGGGAAGAGTTTGGGTACACCCCGCTTTGCCTAATAAATACAGCAAAAGTCCGAATTTTTGGGCAGGAATTATCGTTTTTGGGCAAAGGTCAGGTTACGTGGACAGACAATCTGAAATTCGCCCTTGAATAGACTATTTGGCTCCTGCTCGCATCTGCTTTTGCTGGCGTTCGTTTGCCGAATCCAGAACTTCTCTCACGTCCTCCGCCGCTTTATGAAGGCGTTCCAGTTCTTGTTCGATTAAGTCGTCTACCCCGTTGCAAAGGTTCAGAAGCACCGTTCGGTCTACATCGGGAACAAACGGCACCCCTTCCCTTCCTTGCTAGAAGTGGCGGCGAATCGCCCGCCCAGGGCGCGGGTTCTTCGATTCGGCTTTCGCCGATAAACACAGAAAAGGACGTTTCGCATATCCGGTTGGAGGAGGTGTTCGCCGGTGTTGAAGGGGTGTTGGCCGAAAAGGGGGAGCGGCGCGCGTGATGGAGCCCTAGAGTGGGGCTGCGAGAGAAGAATGACCGCTTCGGAAGGCGGGTCCTACGACGGCGCAGAGGGACGGCAGGACGGGCGGACTGAAGTCCCGCCCCTACACAGGTGAAGAAAAAGGACGGAGAAAAGAACGGAGAAGAGAACGGGTCTAAAGACCCGCCACTACAACGGCGAGGAAGAAAAAGAACGGAGAAAAGAACGGGGCTGAAGACTCGCCACTACAACGGCGAGGAAGAAGAAGGCCGGAGAAAAGAACGGGTCTGAAGACCCGCCACTACGACGGCACCGAGGGCGGACTGAAGTCCCGCCCCTACACGGCGACGAGGAACGGACATAGATGGGCAGCGGGAGGCTAGCGTGGTCCAGAATATGAACAACTCGAAGATAAAACCTGGATTAGGCGAGAAGGCGAAGGCGGGGCGGGTGATGCTGTGGCTCGGCGCGATTGTGCTTCTGGGCGAGGCGTGGATGTTGCTGGCGCAGATAAATGAGTTTTGGCAAGGGTCGGGCGCGGCGGCGCTTGGGTGGACGGCGGCGGTGGGCGCGGCGGTGCAGAAGGCGGCGACGTTTTTGGTGTGGGGAAACGGAGTGGCGCTCGCGGTTGCGGCGAAGGTGCTGGTATTATGCTGCCCGTTGCTGGCGATCGGCGTGGGGATGGGGCTGATGCGTTCGGCGCAATTGGCGCAAGCGGGCGAGTTTGCCGCGAAGAGCGCGCGGGCAGAGGAAGAGAGACCGTGATGCAGAGAAAGCCACTGAATTCGTATGGGTGGGGATTTGCGTGGGGCGGCGTGATTGTGTTTGTGGGCGTGGCGCTGCTGCTGGATCACCTGGGAGTGGTGGCGATCGATGGATTGTGGCGATTCTGGCCGATGATTCTGGTGCTGGCCGGGATTGTGAATATTTTGGACGAGTGCCGGCGAATCTGGGGCGTGATGCTGCTGGCGGCGGGAATTTTGCTGCAACTTGAAGCATTGAATCTGGTGCGCGTGACGTGGGCGCTGCTGTGGCCGCTCGTGGTGATCAGCGTGGGGCTGACGCTGATGTGGGGATCGATCAAGGCGCGGAAGGCGGGCACGGGGCGCGTGGAGAGCCCGACAGGGCCGGGCGCGCTGAACGAGATGGCGATTTTCAGCGGCGTGGAAAAGCGCGTGAGCAGCAAGAATTTTACGGGCGGGCGGCTGGTGGCGATGTTCGGCGGAATTGAAATTGATTTGTGGCAGGCGAACATCGAAGGCGAGGAAGCGGTGCTGCACGTGGACGCGATTTTTGGCGGCGTGGAGATTCGCGTGCCGGATACGTGGATTGTTTCGTCGGAAGGACAGGGGATTTTTGGCGGGTATTCGGATTCGACGCATCAACGGCCGGTGAGCGACGGTTCGCAACCGCAGAAGACGCTGATCATCCGCGGCATGGCGCTGTTTGGCGGCGTGGAAATCCGCAACTGACGCGAACGGGCACCGCGCATGGCAATGAAAACACTTCTACAAAAAAATCTGCCGAAAATTGTGTTTCGCATTTTGTGGCTGCCGATGGGCGGCTTTCTGTTCGTGCTGCTGAACTCGACGGGAGGGATGAAACCGCTGGACGCGGCGGTGATTGCGTATCCCGTGTGCCTGTTCGGCCAATTCGCGCTGATCGCGGCGAAATACTCCTGCAAGTCTTCTCCGATAGAGCGAACCAACGCGGCGCGGCTGCTGGCGACGCACGTGCTTGCGTCGCAGATCATGGGAGTGCTGTGGTATGGCCTGGCGCGCACGCTGATTTATGCGGTGGAGTTTGGCGGGCAACTGCAGGGGCTCGAACAGAGATTTTCGGGCAAAGGAGGGTTCGTTTACGCGGCGGGAGTGGCGTTTTACTGGCTTTCGGTTCTGTACTACTACGTGGTGTACGCGCGCGAAAATGCCATGAAAGCGGAAGCGCGCGTGCTGGAAACGACGATGCTGGCGCGCGACGCGGAGTTGAAGGCGCTGAAGGCGCAACTGAATCCGCATTTTTTGTTTAATAGTTTAAATTCGATCAGCGCGCTGACGAGCATTGACCCGGCGCGGGCGCGCGACATGTGCGTGCTGCTGGGAGATTTTTTGCGAACGACGCTGCGGGTGGGCGAAAATCCGCTGATTCCTTTTTCGGAAGAGCTGGGATTGCTGGAGCGATTTTTGTCGATTGAGAAGGTGCGGTTTGGGGCGCGATTGCGCACGGAAGAAGCGATTGAGGACGAGGCGAGAAAGTGTCTGTTGCCGCCGCTGCTGCTGCAGCCGCTGATTGAAAACGCGGTGGCGCGCGGGATTGCGAATCTGCCGGAAGGAGGCACGGTGCGGATCGAGGCGCGCTGCAACAACGGGCGGATGTTCATCACGATTGAAAATTCGTTCGATCCGGACGCGCCGCCGAGACGCGGGAATGGCATGGGGCAACGCAACGTGCGGGAACGGCTGGAAGCGCGGTACGGCAAGGAGGCGAGCTTGCGCGTGTCGGCGGAGGGCGAACGGTACGAAGCGACGGTGACGCTGCCGGCGGAGATGGAGACGGCGCGATGAGCGGAACCGGCGAAAAGAAATTGCGCGTGTTGATCGTGGATGACGAAGAGCTGGCGCGGTTTGTGGTGCGCGAATTCGTGGAGACGCACGCGGAGATGGAGATTGCGGCGGAATGCGTGAACGGATTCGAAGCGGTGAAAGCGGTGGCGGAACACAAACCGGATTTGTTGTTTTTGGATGTGCAGATGCCGAAGTTGACGGGTTTCGACGTGCTGGAATTGATCGGCACGGACGTTCCGGTGATTTTTGTGACGGCGTACGACGAATTTGCGATGAAGGCTTTCGATGTGCACGCGGTGGATTATTTGCTGAAGCCGGTGGGAAAAGAGCGATTCGAAGCTGCGCTGGCGCGCGCGAAGGAAAGAATTGCGGCGCGAGTGCCGATGCCGGCGGAGCTGGTGAGCGCGGCGCGGGGGCCGGGGCAATTTGCGGAAAGGATTGTGGTGAAAGATGGAACGCGGGTGACGCTGATTCCCTGTTCGAAGCTGGAGTATGCGGAATCGCAGGACGATTACGTGGGGCTGGTGAGCGAAGGAAAAAAACATTTGAAGCAGCAGACGATTGCGAGTCTGGAGGCGTCGCTCGACCCGGCGCAGTTTGTGCGGATTCACCGGTCGTACATCGTGAACCTCGAACGCGTGGTGCGGATTGAGCCGTACGGGAAAGAAAGCCGGATGGCGATTCTGGCGACAGGAGCGCGATTGCCGGTGAGCAAGACGGGATATGCGCGACTGAAGGCGCTGCTCGACGAGCGGGGCTGAGCGGAGACGTTTGCGGGATGAGAAATTACGCGGCGAGGCGGCGAACCCAGATGCGCGAGGTGGCGGGTTTGCCGAGGTGAACGATTTTCCCGGCGGCGCGAAGCGTCATGGTTTCGTCGTACTCGCGTTTTTCGACACCGAGTTTTGTGCCGGGACGCAGATGCAAGCCGTCAAGAAATTCGAGGAACTGGCCGTCTTTTTCGTAGACGCAGACGATTTCCGCGAAGTCTTTGGCGCGCAATTCGGAGAGAAGCACGACGCCTTGTTTGCGAAGCGCGGCGACGCCGCCGCGAATGGGAACGCCGTGCGGGCAACTGCTTCGGTCGCCAAAACGCTTGAGGAGAAGCGCTTCGACTTCGGGCGAAATGGCGTGTTCGAGGCGCTCGGCTTCGTCGTGAACTTTGGACCACGGGAGGCCGATGACGTCGGTGAGGAGCATCTCGGCGAGCTGATGGCGAAGCGCCATGCGTTCGGCGAATTGGCGGCCTTTGCGGGAAAGATCGATGCGGCCGGTGCGGTCAACGCGGACCATTTGATCGCGGGTGAGGCGCTTGAGCGCGGCGGTGACGGCGGGAGGAGTGACGCCGAGTTCTTCGGCGAGGCGAGCGCTGATGGGAGGCTGGCCCTCTTCGAGCATTTCCCAAATTGCTTTCAGATAATCTTCGCGCGATACGCTGGTCTTTTGCCGCTTCACGCTTCACTCCGCCTTTTGCGAATTTATCCGAGAAGTTTGAGCGGCTGCGGAAGGCCGCAGGCGCGCCGCCAGCGCCATGATTCTAGTCTGAATTTCTTCGAAAATTCGCTGATAGGTTTCGGGGTCCGAGCCGAAGGGATCCTGGACATACCAGTCTTCCACTTTTTCGAAGTCTTCGAATACCTGCTCTCGCGGGAAGCAACTCATATTAATGACGAGATCGACTTCTTGCCAGTGCGAGTGAAGAATGGCTTTCGAGGCGAGGCCTTCGGCGGGAACGTTATTTTTTGTGAGGGTGGCAATGGTTGGTTCGGCGATGTAGCCGAGCGGGGTCAGGCCGCCGCTTGAAACTTCCCACAAATCGGGCGCGTATTGCCGCGCGATGGCTTCCGCCATCGGACTGCGACAGGCATTTCCCATACAGACGAAAAGGACGCGAAGCTTTTTGGGTAGAGTCATCTAGAAAGGAATTTTCTCACAGAACTTCGTGCTGGATGTGAAGAACGGCTTACGCGGTTGCGAGCCGTGAAGAATGCGCGGAAACCATTTGCAGAAAGTGCGCGTGGACGGTGGGATCGGCGGTGAGTTCGGGATGAAAGGTGGCGGCGAGGAGATTTTTGGCTTGAACGAGGACGGGTTTGCCGGCGTACTCGGCGAGGATTTTGAGAGCGTGGCCGGCGCGTTCGATGATGGGGCCGCGGATGAAAACCATTTCGAGCGGATCGGATTTTAGCTTGGACGGGCCGAAGAAAACGTCGCTGGCGAGCTGGCGGCCGTAGGCGTTGCGAAGAACGGTCATGTCCATGAGCCGGAGCGAAGACTGCGCGGGATTTTTTACTTCGTTGGCGAGAAGAATTGCGCCGGCGCAGGTACCGAAAATGGCGCGGCCGGCGTTTGCGAAATTGCGAATCGCGTCGTAGAGGCCTTCTTCCTGGAGGAATTGAAGTTGCGTGGTGCTTTCGCCGCCGGGAAGGATGAGGCCGTCGCACTGTTCGAGGCCGGCGACGGTGCGGACTTCGCGCGTCTCCGCGCCAAGTTCGCGCATGCGCGCGGCGTGGGCTTCGAAGTCACCTTGAACGGCGAGAATTCCGATCTTCAAGCTTGCCTCGTTTGGAACGGGCACGACATATCGCGCCGCTACTTCTGGAATTTGCACGGAAACATTTCCGCAGTGCCAATTTTGTGCGCCTACATTCAGCGGGCGCAGGCAAGAGTGCCTGTGCTACCGGCGGTTACCAGCCGCGGGTGGAGAGCAGATCTTTTTCGGGAATCTGGCGCACGTCGAGGCCGGGCATGGCTTCGCCGAGCTCCTCGCTGGCTTCGAGAACGGCTTTCGGGTCGGCGAAGTGTGTGGCGGCCTTTACGATCGCTTTCGCGCGGGCTTCGGGATCGCTGGACTTGAAAATGCCGGAGCCGACGAAGACGGCTTCCGCGCCGAGCGAGCGGACGAGAGCGGCGTCGGCGGGAGTGGCGATGCCGCCCGCGGAAAAATTGGGAACGGGAAGCTTGCCGGTTTTGGAGATGCCGCGGATGAGTTCGAGCGGAGCGGCGTGCTCTTTTGCTTCGTGCATCAATTCATCGTCGCGCATGGTGGTGAGGCGCTTCATCTGGCTGACGATGGTGCGCATGTGGCGGACGGCTTCGACGACGTTTCCGGAGCCGGCTTCGCCCTTGGTGCGAATCATTGCGGCGCCTTCGGCGATGCGGCGAAGCGCTTCGCCAAGATTGCGCGCGCCGCAGACGAAAGGCACGCGGAAGTCGTGCTTCCAAACGTGATTTTCTTCGTCGGCGGGAGTGAGCACTTCGCTTTCGTCGATGAAGTCCACTTCGAGCGCTTGCAAGACTTCCGCTTCGGAAAAATGGCCGATACGCACTTTGGCCATCACCGGAATGGTGACGGTGGCCATGATTTCGCGAATGACTTTGATTGAGGCCATGCGCGCGACGCCGCCTTCCTTGCGAATGTCGGACGGAACGCGCTCGAGCGCCATGACGGCGCAAGCGCCGGCTTTTTCGGCAATGCGCGCTTGTTCGGCGTTGGTGACGTCCATGATGACGCCGCCCTTGAGCATTTCGGCAAGCCCGACTTTGACGCGCCACTCGTTCGAGGAACCGTTTGAACCGCTGCCATTCACTTTCTTCGCATCCATGATTCGTTCTCCTTACGAAAGATCAAATTCCCGAAACTTTTTTTTCAGCCGCAACTACGCCGGCCGCTGACCCACGACGACGAAACGGCCGCGGCCGCGCGCCAGCAGATTTCCCGCGGCGTCGTGGATTTCGCCGATGCGAAAACGGTTTCTTCCCTTTTCGCTTTCCTGCCAGCCCTCAACGAGAATTTCTTCCGTCAACGGCACGGGCATGCGGTACTCGACCGAGAGTTCCGCGGTGACGGCAAGTTCCTCGGACAGCTTTGAAATCTTGCCCATCGCTTCATCGAGCAACAGCGCGATGATTCCGCCGTGCGCGAATCCGGCGCCGCCGCCGTACCGCGAACCGAGCACGAACTTGCCGCGCGTCTTGCGTTCGTTCAAGTGCAGGTCGAACGCAAGATGCATGCCCGATTCGTTTGCGCCGCCACATCCAAAACAATTATTCGCGGCCTTTGGCTCCAACCGGATGATTTCGCTCATTCGGCAGAGGCCTCAGACCAACGCCACGCGGCTGCGTTCGGCGCGGCGAACACCGCGTTCGCGCTTGCGCATTTCCGCGCGGAGAATGTCGGCAAGGGTGGCGACGCCGCGGGCGATCTGTTTTTCGTCCAGGCTGGCAAAGCCGAGTCGCAACGTATTGGGTTGCGGCGCTTGCACGTAAAAGTAGCGGCCGGGCGCGAAGAGCACGCTGCGCTCTTTCGCGTGAATCAAAAGTTCGCTGGCGTCGAAGCCGAGCGGAAGCTCGAGCCAGGTGCACATGCCGCCTTCGGGCAAGGTCCAACGCGTGCCTTCCGGCATGTGCTTGCGAAGGGCTTCATCGAGCGCATGCAAGCGCGAGGCATAGACTTTGCGCATCTTGGCGAGATGCTTGGTGAAGAGGCCGCGGCGCATGAATTCGGCAAGCGTGGCCTGCGCGAGCTGATCGGTGTGAAGGTCGGTCGTCTGCTTCACCTGCCGCAAGCGCTCGACGGCCGTGGGCGGCGCAACGATCCAACCGACGCGCAAACCCGGGAATGCGACTTTGGCGAAGCTATCGATGTGAATGACGATGTTGGAGCGATCGAGTTGCTTGAGAGCGGGAACGCGCTCGTCGCGATTGTGCAGGCGGGCGTAAATGTGGTCTTCCACGATGGCGACCTGATACCGCGTGGCCATTTCGATGATTTTTCGGCGGGAGGCTAGAGGTATGGAAGTGCCGGTGGGATTTTGGAAATCCGGCGTGAGCACCATCAATTTGACGCGATTGGCGGCAAGGGTGGCTTCGAGCGCTTCCAGATCGATGCCGAGCGAGCCGCCGGGTTCCGCGTGTGTTTGCACGGGAACGCCGAGGCAACGGGCCCGCGCGCCATTGAAAATGGCGACCGCGCCGGGATAGGTGGGATTTTCCAAAATGACGGAATCGCCGGGGCGGACGAATGCCTTGCTGATCAAGTCCAGCGATTGCTGGCAACCGTCGGTGATCAAAAGGTTTTCATCGCGCGCGGTGATGCCTTCCTGGCGCAGGAAATCGAGGAGGGCTTCTTTGAGCGGCGCATAGCCGTCCGACGGGCCAAGGTTGAGAACGTCCGTGGCTTCGCGGCGGAGCACGGCGTTCACGCAAATCTGAAGCTCTTCGACGGGAAAATGTTCCGGCGCCGGACGCGCCATGACGAAGGAAAGAGAATCGACCGGAGCGCTGGCGGTAAGTCGGCTCAAGACTTCGTCGCCGCGTTCGTCGGCAAAGAGCAGTTCCCAGCGAATGCCATCGCCTCCGTTCAAGACGGGCGGCGCGGGCGGGGTGATCTTGAGGCCGTTGCCATTGCCGCGGATGAAGGTGCCGCGGCCGACGTGACCTTGAATCAAACCTTCCGATTCGAGCTCGGCGTAGGCGTTTGCAACCGTGGTGCGGTGAACGCCGAGCATGGTGGCCAGTTCGCGGCTGGCGGGAATGCGGTCGCCGGGGCGCAAATCGCCGGCATGGACGAGCGCGCGAAGCTGATCGCGAAGCTGAATATAGAGCGGTACGTGGCTTTGAGGCTGGAGATGAACTGGTAACATTGGCCGTCTCCTGGAGCCAATTTTACCAGACATTGGACTGGTGCAAGAGCCAATTTGTCTTTCCGCTTCTTTTTCGTTTAAGGCTGGCCCGGCGGCTCGGGATCTTCGGTCTTGTTCCCTGCCCGCAGCGGATCGGCGCAGAGCACCGTCCAATCCGCGTCGTCGCACTGATAGATGGAGACGAGCGGAAGGTCTACGGGCTCGACGACGTAGTCGCCGCTCGACATGGATTCGGATTTGTCGGCGGAGTCCGTGACGATGCGGCTGCCAGGGATCGCGCGAACGCGGAACTGGCCGGAAGAGGGCTCGTAGTTCGAAAAGCTGAAGCAGTGGCCGATGCAGGCGCGCTCGACGGAGTGCGCGATGAATTGTACGCGCCAATCGTCGGGCGCGGAGACGACGGGGACGACGCGCGTGCCGAGGGGAAGGCGTGCGATAAGCGCTTCGGCGTTCGCTTCCACGTGGGAGATGCGAGCCGTGTCCTGATAATTCCAGGCGAAAAAGACGGCGGCGCAGACTGCGAAGCCGGCGGCCTGCCACTTGCGGAGGGGGAGAAGACCGAGAACGCACAAGCCGAAGATGGCCGTGACGGTGGTGAGCCGCGAAACGAGCAAGCCGATCCAGCCGGCGAAAAGGTCACTGTGAATATTTTCGGGAACGAAGGCGGCTGCGGTGAGCGCCACCAGATAAAGCTCGATGGGAAGGCGGAAAGAGCTGACCGCTTCTTTGCCCGCCCGCCATTGCGCCGCGAATCCGGGAAGAAAACTTACGATTCCCCAAGCCAGGGCGATGCGGGCGAGGACGAGGTACCGATGGCCGAAGGTCATCAATTGATCGGAACCATTCATCCAGTAAAAAGGATCGGGACGCCAATCGGCCTCGATGTCTGGATTGCCGGTGAGATGGACGCGAAGGACAAAGTAAGCGACAAGCGCGAGCGCGGGGAGGATGAGGCGCCAGTATTCGGGAATGGCACGCCAGAGCGTTACATAAATGATGGTGGCGGCGAACCACAGAAAGCCGATCGGATGCGCGAGCAGAATGAGCGGCGAGATGGCCGCAGCCGTGAGCCAATTCCCCACCCCGCCGCGCCAAACGGCGGCGAGGCCAAAACAGGCGAAGCCGATGGAGAGGTAATAGTTCAGAAAACCCATGCTGAAGGAATAGCCATAGGCGAGCATGGCGAAGCACGGCACAAGGAGCCACGGCGCGCGCTTGGTGGCCGCAGCGACGAAACTGAAGACGCCCCAAAAGAAAATCAGAACGCTTGCCGAGACGGTGAGAAGTTCGGCGACGCGCCAGCCGAAGAACTTTGCAGATTGGCCGAGCGCGAGGTCGAACAAAATGTTGTTCCATTGACGCGCGACGAAAACGCCGGGAGCCTCTCCGTGCTCGGCCAATTGGGCGAGCCACGCATTGTAAACGTGGCTGCCCAAATCTCCCGCCTGGATGTGCTTGTGCCAGATGCATGGAACGAGAAGAAGCGCGGAAACGAGCGCGACCGCGCGGAAATTGCCGCGCAAAAAATCGGCGGCCGCACCGATGGCGAGGCGCTCGGCGGAAAAAGTGGCGACGTCGGGATCCATTTGCGTGTGCACGAGACGCCACATTCTACACGGAGAAGCCATTTCGCTTCCAAAGCGCACTTTGTGGTAGAGTTTCGAGCCGCCGACAAACCTGGAAGAATCTCTTTCGTTTTTCCCGCTAGGAGCACGAAAAAATGTTTCAGCTTACGTCTGGAGTTTTGATGGGCAAGCGCGCGGCCCGTCTTCTCCGTTTGCCTTTTTTGCTTGTTCTTTGCTGCTGCGCTGCGCCAATGGCAAATGCGCAGACTTCCGCGCCGGCGTGTCCGCCGGCGACGGCGGTGAAGGCGGTTCACGACACGTATGGAACGACGGACGTCGCAGATCCTTACCGGTGGCTCGAAGATCAGCAGAGCGCCGAGACGCGGGCGTGGATCGCGGCGCAACAGGCGTGCACGGAGAAAGCGCTCTCGCCGCTGCCCGGGCGCGCCACGATTTCGAAACGCCTCTCCGAATTGCTGCATACCGACACGCTGAATGCGCCGACAGAACGCGGCGGACGGTATTTTTTCACGAAGCGACTGGCAAATGAGGACCTGGCGAAGATTTACGTTCGGCGCGGAAGCGATGCGATGGAAGAAGTGCTGGTGGACCCGCTGCCGTGGAGCACCGACCATTCGGCGAGCGCGACGATCGAGGCGATCTCGAGAGACGGAAAACTGCTTTTTTATGGACGTCGCGAAGGCGGGCAGGACGAAGTGACGGTGCACGTGCTGGACATCGACAAGAAAACGGAACTGCCGGATTCGTTTCCGCGCGCGGATTATTTTAGTGTCGAGGTGACGCCGGACAACAAAGGCGTTTATTACGTGCGTACGGTGGAAGGCGCGCCTCGCGCGTACTTTCACTCGATGGGCACCGATCCCGCGAAGGACAAGGTGATTTACGGCGAGAATCTCGGCAAGGACCGGATACTTGCCGCGACGCTGTCTGACGATGGACGGTACCTTGTATACGTGATCGTGTATGGAAGCGGCTCCGAACGGACTGACGTTTATCTGCAGGACTTGAAAAGTGGCGGGCCGGTGCGGCCGGTGGTGAACGATGTGGTCGCGCGGTTCTATCCGTTCTTCGGCGGAGATACGCTCTACTTGCAGAGCAATTGGAAAGCGCCGCTTTCGCATGTGTTTGCCGTGAATCCCAACGATTTGGCGCGGGAGCATTGGAAAGAGGCCATTGCGGAAAAGAAGTTGCGGTTGGAATCGGTGACGCCGGCGGGCGGAAAGCTGGTTGCGGTTTATACGAAGGATGCGTCGTCGGAAGTGAAAGTGTTTGACGCCGACGGAAAAAATGAAAAATCGCTGCCGTTGCCGTCCATCGGCACGTCGTATTCTTTTTCCGGCCGGTGGGAGAAGCCGGAGCTTTTTTATTCGTTCGCTTCCTACAACGCGGCGCAAACGATTTATCGCTACGACCTGGCCCGGAATGAGCAGGCAGTGTGGGCGCGGAACAGAGTTCCATTTGATGGATCGCAATTTGCGATCGAGCAGGTGTGGTACGAATCGAAAGACAAAACTCGCGTGCCCATGTTTTTGTTTCACAAAAAAGGAATGAAGCAGGACGGCGCGACGCCCGTGTTGCTGACGGGATACGGCGGATTCGATTCGAGCGAAACCCCTTTTTACTCGGCGTTTTATTTGTACTGGGCGGAGAGCGGCGGCATGCTGGCCGTGCCCAGTTTGCGCGGCGGCGGCGAATACGGCGAAGCGTGGCATCGCGCGGGAATGCTGGAAAAGAAGCAAAATGTCTTCGATGACTTTGAATACGCGGCGCAATGGCTGATCGACAACAAGTACACGAACGCTTCGCGGCTTTCGATTTATGGCGTAAGCAATGGCGGATTGCTGGTGGGCGCGGCGCTGACGCAAAAACCGGAGTTGTTCGAGGCGGTGGTGTGCGGTTATCCGCTTGAAGACATGCTGCGATTTCACAAGTTCATGGATGGGCCGTACTGGGTTCCCGAATACGGCAGTTCGGATAATCCGGAACAGTTCAAATATCTACGGGCGTACTCGCCTTATCAAAACGTGGAGAAGGGCAAGAAATACCCCGCGGTTTTATTTATCACGGGAGACGGCGACACGCGCGTGGCGCCGCTGCATGCGCGGAAAATGTCGGCAATGCTGCAGGCGAATACCGGCTCCGACCGGCCGATTTTATTGCTCTACGACACAAAATCGGGGCATTCCGGCGGAAGGCCGATCAATAAAATAATTGAGGAAGATACGGATATTCTGAGCTTCCTTTCGTGGCAGCTCAAGGTTCCGCAAGCGGGACAGTAAGAGAAATTACTTCGAGAGTTGATCTTCACCGAGGCGCTTCAAACGGTCGCGCAGGCGGCGCTGGAGAGGCGTTGGCGTGTTGGGATTGAAAGCCACAAGATACCAGAGCGGCTGGCTGCGGTCGCGGCTCAAATAGGTGAGCGTCGTGGCATCGGCGTTGGGATGCCGCGCAACATTTTCGCGAATTGCACCGTAAGGATGCTTCGCCAATTTGCCCAAGGTTTTGCCATTGGCGCGCGGATGTTCGCTGATCAGGCGCAACAGGTAGTAATCGGTGTCCGGCGCCTGCTTTACCAATTTTTCGAGCATCTCGGGCTTTGCGTCGGCGCTCAAGACAAGGCCGATCTTTTCATCCCAGGCGGTGTTGATGTGGTTCAGTTCGCGCGTGCGCGCGTGGATCAATTCCTCGAGCGAGCGGCGCTCTTGCTGGGCACGAGCGATTGGAAGGTCGGTACCTTCGAGCGAATCGAGAACACGCAAAAGATGTTGGCGTTCGCCAAAGACAATTTGCGAGGTGCGCGTCACTTTTCCCTTCTCTTTTTCCTTGTGCTGCACCAGATCCGAACGTCGCATGGTTTCTTTGCTCCAGCAGCCCCGTGGAATTCCGTTTCGGATACCGCGTCACGCCTGTTTTCCAGAGAGGGCTGCGCTACTGTGCTCGGCTTTCTTTGCTGGCTTCGTTGCTACAATCGCGATTATGTCCTCCCAACCAGGTGCGGTAAAGTTGCATGCGGATCGGTTGTGCCCGAAGTGCAACGTCGAATCGGCGCGAGAAAAAACTTAAATTCCGGATCGAGTGAACCGCATGTCTGCTTTTAACGAACACAAGGAAGAATTGGAGCATTACGAACAGATGTTTGGGCGCGAGCGTGGCCGCCTTGCAGTGACGCTCGACCGGTTAACGAACGCGCTCGTGCTGGTTGGACAGCACGGAGTCTATTGCACGAGCCAGCGCAACCCGACGTTGCCGGCCATGGACCTGCGGATGATCGTGCAAGAGCTGACGCATGCGAAGGAATTGCTGCAATCGGTGATGGAAGAGATGCGCCGGGCCGGCGGGGCTTCGTAGTTGCGCTTATTTGTCGGTGAGAAAGGGATTCGTGGAGCGTTCCTGGCCGATCGTGGTCGTCAATCCATGGCCCGGATGGACGATGGTTTCGTCGGGCAACGCCATCACTTTATTTACGAGCGAATCCATAATTTCGTCGAAGGAGCCGCCCCACAAATCGGTGCGACCGATGCTGCCGGCGAACAGCGTGTCACCGGCAAAGAGTTGCGGCGCGGTGAGTTGCACTTCGCCTGTGCCAGCCGGCAGGAAAAGGCAGGAACTTCCCGGCGTGTGCCCCGGCGTATGCATCACCTGCGCATGAAGATTGCCCCAATTCAGCACGTCGCCGTCGCGAATCAGTTGATGGACTTCGCCGATGGCCGGCGTCGGCACGCCCAAAAACGCGGCTTGCTCCTCCATGCCATGGTAAAGCGGCAAATCCGCGCTGTGCATCAGCACGGGCGCGCCGGTATACGAGTGAAGTTTTTGCAGCCCGCCGACATGATCGATGTGCGCGTGCGTGCAGACGATCGCTTTCACCGTCAACTTGTGGCGGCCGATCAGGTCCATAATCCGACCGATTTCGTCGCCGGGATCGAGCACCAAGGCTTGTCGCGTCACTGGATCGCCGATGATCGAGCAGTTGCATTGCAGCATGCCCACTGGCAAAGAGAGATGAATTAATCCGGCGGGGCTTGTACCGTTTTCTGAAGTTTGTCCGGCCATTCTTTTGTGAGTATACCATTGGGACGCGGCGCGATTGGCCGGCCCGCGCCTGCCGCTCTGTTAAACTAATTTCATCGCCATGGATACCGCCGCCCAAAAAGCTTCGCTGCCGACGCCATTGCTCGAAACGCATCGCGCCGACCGCGCAACGATCGGCGAATGGTTCGGTTGCGCCCTGCCGTCGGACTTTGGCGATTGGCTCGCGGAATATCGCTTTGCGCGTGAAACGGTCGCGCTTCTCGACAAAAACTATCGCGCTTATCTGTCGTTTGCGGGCGCCGACCGCGTGCGGTTTCTGAATGCGATTTTCACGAACGACATAAAAACTTTAAAAACCGGGCAAGGAATCGTCTCCCTTTTTTTGAATCCGCAAGGGCGCATTCAAGCGGAGATCGAAACGTACGCGGAAGCGGACCGAATGCTCTGTATTTCCTTTGCCGAGATTCGCGAAAAGCTCGTTCCCGCCTTGGACCACTACATCATCATGGACGACGTGACGCTGACGGATGAGTCCGCTCGACGCGGCACGTTGGCGCTCGAAGGGCCGCGCGCGGCGGAAGTCGTCAGGCACTTGACGCAGATCGATCTCGGCGCGATGGCCGAATTGGAATGGCGCGCGGGCGCGGTCGGCCCACTTCCCTGCCGAATCGTGCGCCGTTCGCCAGGCGGAAATCCGGGCGCCGAGTTCATTTGCGAACAATCGGACTTGGCGCAACTTTGGAATACATTGCGCGACGCGGCAAGAGCCGCTGGCGGCGGGCCGGTCGGCTACACGGCGCTAAACTCATTGCGGCTCGAAGCCGGCGTTCCCTGGTTCGGTTACGATTTCGGCGAAAAACAGATTCCGCACGAAGCGGGCCTCGAAAAGACGCACATTAGTTATACAAAGGGCTGCTACACCGGACAGGAGATCGTGGAACGCGTCCGCTCGCGCGGGCAGGTGAATCGCGTGCGCCGATTGTTCCGGCTTACCGCCCCGGAAATTCCGAAACCGGACGAAGCAATTTTATTTGAAAGTAAAGAGGTCGGCGCTTTGACGCGCGCGGCGTATTCTCCGGCCTTTGCATCCAATATCGCGAACGGTTACGTTCGTCGCGAACAGGGCGAACCGGGCACGCAAGTAATCATCGCTGGATCGACAGCCACCGTCGTTTCGCCACGCCCGCAAGAATAGCAATCGTTTCTTTGTTGGGCACGTTTCCACCCTGATATACAATGCCGCCACTGCGCGCGGCGAGAATTCCGCGATCAGCAACGTTCTTCCAGCTAACGGCACGACACGGAGCCCGCCGATGCCCACACTGTTCACGTCATTGCAAGCCAAGCACAGACCGTCGAAGCCTTCGCGCCGCAAGCGCGACGTCACCGCAGGCATGAAAATTTCGCCGGGACACGATAACGCGCTGGAGGCAGGCCTCGACCGGATTGCGCGCAGCCGGCCGGAAAAGTCGAAATCGCAAAAGAAGAAGGCCGGAACGGTCGCCGTCGTCGGGGCTGGGCTGGCGGGGCTCTGTGCGGCGTACCAATTGATGGAAGCCAATTTCGAAGTGGAAGTATTTGAAGCGAGAGACCGCGTTGGCGGGCGCACTCACACCTTAAAAGGGATTGTAAATAAAAAGTGCATGGATGCGGGCGCGGAACTCATCGGCGACAATCATCCGCTTTGGCTGCACTTCGCCGATAAATTCGGCGTCAAACTGACCGACGCGAAGGACTACGGAAATTCTCCCATTCGTCTCGGGAACCGGACGCTGACTTGGGACGAATCCAAGAAATTAAATCGTCGAATGGAGAAGCTCATCACCAAGCTGACGCAAGCGGCGGAAGCTATCGTCGATCCCTTTGAACCTTGGCTCAATCCCGATGCGCGCAAACTGGACTGTGTTTCGCTTGCGCACTGGATTCGCAATGCAAAGGCTCATCCGCAAGCGAAAAAAGCGCTGCAAAAAATGCTGGAGGCCGATGGCGGTGTCGTTGCAGAAAAACAAAGTCTGCTGGCCGTTTTGGCCATGATTCGCGGCGGCGGACTCGACCGTTTCTGGAACGACTCGGAACTTCATCGATGCGAGGGCGGGAGCCAAACGCTTGCGAAGGCGTTCGCCGCGAAGCTGAAAAGCAAAGGCGCGAAATTGCTTCTCGGCACACAAGTCTGCGGGCTCTCCGTCACCGAAAGCGGCGCCACCGTCTTCTACCGGCAACTCGCGAGGCCTACAGTAGGTCAAGACGCAAAACCGATTACAAAATGCCCTGCTGACGCAAAGCGCCACACTTTTGATTTTGTCGTGCTGGCGATTCCACCAACGGTCTGGAAGACGATTCCAAAGATCGAGCCAAGCCAACTGAATCGCCTGCTCGGCGGCGCGACGACTCCGCAAATGGGCGCAAACGTAAAATATCTGATGCCCTTCGACACGCGCTTTTGGGAGAATGCGGCATTGGGCCCAAATTTGACGGAGGATGGGCTCGTCGATATGACCTGGGAGACGACCGAAGCCGATCCAGAAAACGATCCGCAATATGGCATGGTGGCATTCTCTGGCGCGAAAGAGGCGGAAGCGCTTTCGAGTATGACTTCCGCCGCGCGGAAGAAGCACTACATCGAGTGTCTTGGCCCCGTTTACCGTGGCATTGAAAAAATGCTCGGCAATGCGGTCTTTGTAAATTGGCCGAAAACGCCATGGACCTTGGCTTCGTATTGCTTCCCCGCCCCGGGAGAAGTGACGAAGTGGGGGCCAGTCTACAAGGCCGGATTCCTCAATCGGCTGCATTTCGCCGGCGAACATACGTGTTACGCGTACATGGGCTATATGGAGGGCGCGCTCAGTTCAGGCTATCGAGTGGCGGCGCGCATCGCTGTGCGCAATAAAATCGGAATGTGAATGGGCAAAGAAGATTGTCTGAGGAAAAATCGCTAAAATTCGCGGCGCGGCGAGGCTTGATCCGCGCCAACGCGGCCCGCGACGATTTCGGCTTTGTGGTAGTTTTCGCCCTTTATGGCGCAGCCCGCCATGCGGCGAAGCATCGCGATTTGTCCGATGTGAGTGAGCGAGTCGGCGATCGGTCCCTGGAATAGCGCGGCGGCTGTTTCGTGCAACTCTTTGCCGGAGGCAAGGTAATCGTCGAAGTTTTTCAACGCCGCGAAAAAGCGCTTCGTTTCGTCTTCCCACGGCAAGGGTTCGGCAGCTTTCCAAACCTGATTTCCGCTTGCGATGCTGAACGCCCAATCGTAAAGATCGCCCATATGCGCAAGGATTTGCGCCGGTGTGCGGCCGTTTTCACCGCTCGAAAAACTCGCAAAAGATTCCGGCGTTCCGCGCAACGCTTTGCCGCCGCGATAGGCAACCGTCGCAAGCGTGTGGCGAAGCAGCGCAAGTTCTTCCGCGGAAATCTTTTTCAATCCTGGCATTAGAAGAGAACTCCTTCGGACGAAAGCTATTGCCTGGTGTAAACGCGCACGTAGTCGACAAGCATTTGCTGAGGAAACTGGGTCGTGGCGTCCGGAGAGCCGGGCCAATTTCCGCCGACGGCCACATTCAACAAAATAAAAAACGGATGATCGAAGACCCACGTGCCGTTCGCGGGCCACTCCGCTTTCTTGAATGTCGCGTAGTTATTTGCATCCACGTAGAACCGGACTTCCGCCGGCTCCCATTCCACCGCGTAAACGTGAAAATCGTCGGCGAAGTTCGCATTGCCCGGCAACGTCACAGTCGATGTTTCGTCCGACGTCGGCGCCGCGGAACTCGGCCCATGCAGCGAACCATGCACCATGCCGGGTTCGCGTCCGATATTTTCCATAATGTCGATTTCGCCGCTTTTCGGCCAGCCGGTCGCGGCGATGTCGTTGCCGAGCATCCAGAATGCCGGCCACATTCCCTGCCCCGCGGGAATCTTGATGCGCGCTTCAAAGCGGCCGTAGGCCTGAGCGAAGAGGTTTTGCGTTTTCAGGCGCGCCGAGGTGTACTCTCGCGCAATTCCGTCGGCGCCGGTGAACGTCTCTTTTTGCGCGGTGATCACCAGGTTGCCGTTCTTGATCTGCGCGTTCACGGCGCGATTCGTGTAGGTTTCAAGTTCCTTGTTGCCCCATCCGCCGCCGCCAAGGTCATACGTCCACTTAGTCGAATCGGGAGTGGAGCCATCGGCGCCGTTGAATTCATCGCTCCAGGCGAGCACGAATCCGGCCGTGGAAGCAATCGGCGAAGGAGCGATCACGCCGCCACGGACGCAGCGCAGCGGGAACGCAACGAGGCAGCAGATAAGAATGACCGGAAAATGTTTTAGGCTACGCAAGGTTCAATGCGCGCTTGAAGGAACCCTTTTCGTTGTCGATTTTCTTTTGCAATTGAAGAATCGCGTAGAGCACGGCTTCCGGCCGCGGCGGGCAACCCGGAACGTAAACATCAACAGGAATCACCTGGTTGCAGCCCTGCACGATCGCGTAATTGTTGAAAACGCCGCCCGATGTCGCGCACGCGCCCATCGAGATGACCCACTTCGGCTCCGGCATTTGATCGTAAAGCTGGCGAATCACCGGCGCCATTTTTTGCGAAAGGCGTCCGGCCACGATCATCAAATCCGCCTGGCGAGGAGACGGGCGAAACACTTCGGCGCCGAATCGCGCCACGTCAAACCGCGCGGCCGCCATGGACATCATTTCAATCGCGCAACAGGCCAAACCGAATCCCAGCGGCCAGATCGAACTCCGCCGCGCCCAATTCACGGCCTTGTCGAGCGTCGTGAAAATGATTCCTTCGTCTTCGAGCAGCTTGCCGAAATCTTCCGGCTTGCTCAGCGTGATGTGCTTGCCCAGGGTTGCGCTCATCGGTCCTCTCGTCTAACGCTCATATTCTGGCATATCGCCGAAACGCGCACAATCGGGTCACTCCGTCAGGCGTTGGGCAAGTCGACCGCCATGCTACGGAAAGCCCGGCGGGTTTTCTTTCACTTGGAACCGGCTCGCGAGAGGCTCGCCGGCAGAAGCTACAACGCCCCGGATTCGCCGCCCCAATCTTCCGGCTGAACGTCCGCGATCGATTGCGAAAAAGTCCAAACGTGCCCCGCGAAATCTTCCACAGTGTATTGCCGCTCACCGTACGGGTAATCGGCCGGCTCGCGAATGATACGCGCACCGCGCTTGCGCGCGCTTTCGCAATGGCGGTGAACATCTTCGACGCGCACGAGGGGAAACGCGCGATCGATGAGAGGCCTCGCTTTTCCATCGCCGCGCGGCTCGACGACGACAATCGCTCCCTCTCCCACATTCATCTGGATGCGATGATTTCCAATCGTCAACCGGACCGTGAAGCCAAACACATCGCGCAGCCACGCGGCAGCCTGGCTTACATCCGGATACGGTATCTGCGGTATTACCGTGCTCCTCGGAATGGAACGGTTCGTCAGCATCGCAACTCCTTTTACGCGCGCAGAACGACTTTTCCAAACTGCGCGCCGGATTCGAGATACGCATGCGCCGCCGCACATTCTTCGAGCGGAAAAATGCGATCGACCACCGGTTTCAATTTTCCCGCGGCTACAAGTTTAAGTACCGTCGCCAATTCATCTTTCGTGCCCATGTACGAGCCCAGAATGGAAAGCTGCTTCGCGAACAAAAACCGCAAATCGATCTTCGCGTCGAAACCGGTCGTCGCGCCGCAAGTCACAAGGCGTCCGCCGGGCGCGAGGCTCGCAAAACTTTCGTCCCACGTCGCCGTGCCAACATGTTCGAACACGACGTCCACGCCGCGCTTCCCGGTCAATTTGCGAACGGCTTCGCGAATCTTTTCCTTGTGATGATGAATCGTCTCGTCCGCGCCCCATTCCTTCGCCTTTGCCAATTTTTCTTCCGAGCCGGCCGTCGCAATCACGCGGCAACCGAACAATTTCGCAATCTGAATCGCCGCCGAGCCGACGCCGCTCCCCGCGCCGAGCACCAGCACCTGCTCTCCCGGCTGCAATTCTGCGCGGCCGATCAACATGTGCCACGCCGTTTGAAAAACAAGCGGCACCGCGGCCGCTTCTTCCCAGCCGAGTTTTTCCGGATACGGAAAGCAATTCACCTCCGGGCAGCGCACAAACTCCGCGCAGCCGCCGTCGTGGATATAACCGAGATTGCTGAACTCCCTGCACTTGTTGTCTTGGCCGGCCAAGCACGCCGCACATCTGCCGCAACTGACTCCGGGCGCGAGCAACACTTTCTGCCCGGCGCTTACGCGTTTCACTTCCGCGCCAACTTTCTCCACTTCTCCCGCGATATCGCTGCCCGGAATATGCGGCAACGGAATCGGCACGCCCGGCAATCCGCCGCGCACCCACAAATCCAAATGATTCAGCGCACACGCCTTCACCTTCACCAAAACATCCCGCGCGCCAAGTTGCGGCTCCGGCGCATCGGTATATTTCAGCACTTCCGGACCGCCGTGCTTTTCAAAGACAATCGCTTTCAACGAACCCTCCGCAGCCTGTTCCCGTTCGTGAATGTGAGTAGAGTCAATAAGACGAAAAGCCCAAAAAAGATCCAAAGGTAATTGTTCATAAACCATCCCAATCGAGGCGACAAATAAAAGAAACTTCCAAATTTCATCTTCAATTCCACTGGGTGTTCGGCGTCCGGAACAATTTGGGCCCACTTAGAAATGGTCGCCATCAAGGCCCAACCAACAACGAAGTCCGCCATGGTTATCCAAAACAAGATTCTCCAATACCATGGAAGTCCCTGCATCCAATGGAACCTGCGCCCGACACCCGTCATCGCATTCTCCTCGGCACAATTCAAACTAACATTCAAGACAAGCGGAATCCACAAGCTTGGATTGACAGCGGACGAAGCCCGCCGTAGTCTCGCTTCATGGACATCTTTGAAGAAATCGTCCGCATGCGGCGCGCGGGGCAACGCGGAGCCCTCGCCACGATTGTCCACACCAACGGCTCCATTCCCAGCTTTGAAAGCTCTCGCATGCTCGTGCGCGAAGACGGCGGAATCGTCGGCACGATTGGCGGCGGCTGCGTGGAAGCCGACGTCTGGGCCGCGGCGCGCGAAGTGATGGAACGCGAAGCGCCGCGCAAAATGATCTTCAATTTGAACAACGAAGCCAGCTTCGACAACGGCCTGATCTGCGGCGGCACGCTCGAAGTTTTCGTCGAACCGATTCTTCCGCAGCCGGTCGCTTATCTTTTTGGCGGCGGCCACGTTTCGATGGCCGTCGCAAGAGCCGCCGGCGCGGCGGGCTTCGGCATCGTCGTCATTGACGATCGCGAACAGTTCGCCAATCGCGACCGATTTCCGATGGCCGAGCAAATCTTCACGAATTTCGAATCGGCTTTCGCACAACTTCGCCCGAACGCGTCGTCTTATCTCATCATCGTCACGCGCGGCCACAAGGAAGACATGCGCGTGCTCTCCTGGGCCGTGCGCACCGACGCGCGCTACATCGGCATGATTGGCAGCAAACGAAAAGTGCTCTCGACCTACAAAGCGCTTGAAGCCGACGGTTTCAAGCCGGAAGAGTTCGACCGCGTTTTTGCGCCCATGGGCCTCGAAGTTGGCGCGCTTTCGCCGGAAGAAATCGCCGTCAGCATCACCGCGGAACTCGTTGCCGTGCGCCGCAATGCGGCATCCGCCGCGCACAAAAAGCTTCAACGCGAGCGCCAGCCGATCGCGGCTTCGCGTTAACTTTTTTTTGGGTTGCCGTTTTACCGGGTCTCGGGAACATTCAATGCTCGCCGCCATAATTCTTTCGGGCGGTGCTTCGCGCCGCATGGGCTCGCCAAAAGCTCTGCTTCCCTATCAGGGCCGCCCCTTCCTTGAGCATTTGCTCGACGTCGCCATGCATCCCAGCATCGGCGTGCGGCGCGTCGTGCTCGGCCCCGACGCCGACGCCATCTCCGCGCAGGTCTCACTGACGAAAGAGGAAATCGTAATCAATTCCGAATGGCAGCGCGGCCAGATCAGCTCGATTCAAGCGGCGATTCGCTCGCTTCCTCCGACGACAGATGGAATTCTGCTCTGCCCGGTCGATCATCCGCTCGTCAGCGCCGCGCTTGTTGGCGACCTGATCGAAGCGTTTCAAAAGAATCATCCGGCAATTGCACTGCCAATTTACGAGGGCCGCCGCGGCCACCCCGTCATTTTTGCCGCGCGTTTGTACGATGAATTGTTGAACGCGCCGGAGGACAAAGGCGCGCGCGCCGTCGTCTGGGCTCACGCCGGCGAAATCTGCGAAGTGGCCACCAATGAAGAAGGCTGCGTCCTCAATCTCAACGATCCGGAAGCGTTTTTGAAAATCTCAAATCCTTAGCGAGCCTTCAGCAGCGCTTTCAGTGCATCCGCCGCCAAAATTGCTCCGTGCCGCGTTTCTTCCGGCAATCCGCCCAGTCCCGCCGCAATCGAATCCGCGCCGATATGGCTCGCCTCTTGCCACGACATTCCGGTCATTCGTTCCGTCGTCCAGGATGCGCAAGCAATCGCCGTCGTGCAGCCTCTGCACAAAAACCGCGCTTCGAGAATTCGTCCGTCTTCCACTCTCGCCGCGAGATGCAACACGTCTCCGCAAACCGGATTCGTCACCTCCACGCGATGCGTCGCGCCCGCGAGTTCTCCCGATTGCCGCGGGTTCCGAAAATGCTCGAGCACGGCTTCAGAAAACGCCGCCATCACTTTGTCTTGGCGGGCAAATATTTTTTATCGATCGACGCGATCACCACGTAATTCGGATCCACCATCTCCGTCAAATGCAGCTTGCACACCTTCGAACAGAGCTCGTACGCATCAAGCTCCGAAAGTCCGTAATCCGCGTGAACCCAGTGAATCAGTTCGGTCACCGCGATCCGCACCGCATCGTCCACCGGCCGGTAAATTCCCGTCGTCATCAATGTCGTTTCATTTTCGAGCCGCGGCCAGTCGATCTTCTTTTTCTTCAGCACATCGATCCGCAGCCGCGCTTTCATCGGAACTTCCACCGCGCTTCCCGCCACTTCTCCGTCTCCCATCGCGGCATGTCCATCGCCAAAATAAAACAGCGCGCCCGCCACGTTCACGGGCAAATAAAGCGTATTCCCCTTGCTCACTTCCGGCGCATCCATGTTTCCGCCGAACTCCGCCGGCACGATCGAGCTGCGCGCTTCTCCATTCGCCGGCGCCACGCCAATACAACCCAAAAACGGATGCAGCGGAAAACTCACTTTGAATTTCGAATCCAAAGCCTCAAACGTCGCCGTGTTCTTTTCATGGTCGATCGGGTAGTACCAGATCTTGTCCTCAAGCGGCTTCGCTTCCAGCACCGGCGTGTAGTGCGTATTGTTCACCGCGCCAAATCCCGGTGAAAACGTCCCCACGCCCTGATTCCCGTCCACCTGCAAATCCAGAATTTTCACCACCAGTGTGTCGCCCGGCTCCGCGCCATCGATGAAAAAAGGTCCCGTCAGCGGATTGTCGCCCTTCACCATCGCCATCGTATCGCCCGGCTTTTGCAGCGCATTGCCAAAGCAATCGAGCGAATTTGCGTCCAAAATATTTCCGGGCTTCAGATGCGCCACCGGCGCGGCAGGACCAAAGACGAATTTCACGTTTTCGCCGGTCGCATGGAATTTCACGACGTCGGCCTTTTCATCCGCCGGCGATTGCGCGGAAAGCGGCGCGGCACAGACCAGCAACAGTATTCCCAATCTCCAGTTCATGGAATTCCTTTCGGCAAATTATTCAGATGGAAAGTGCAACATACGCCGGGGCGCGGCGTCAAACGGCGCTGAGCCTCTCCGTCGCTCACGCGTCGCAATGCCTGGCGGAAATTTCCGCCGCTTCGCGCGACTCGCGGGTTTTGGGCGGCATTCGGAGCCGCGCTTCGCGAACGAATTTTGAAAATCGCAATGCCAGCTCTTGAATGCGCTTCGCTTGCTTCCGCTCGATCGCTTCCACGGGAATGAGTTGGGAACCAACGCCAATCGCCATCGCACCCGCCACAATAAAAGCTTCCGCGTTCTGCTGGTTCACGCCGCCGGCCGCCACAATCGATATTTGCGGCAACGACCGCGTCAGCGCGCGAATGTACGCTTCTCCTCCCACCTGGGCGCAAGGAAACACTTTCACGAAGTCCGCGCCAGACCGCCACGCCGTCACCACTTCCGTCGGCGTCAGCGCTCCCGGTATCGCCACCACGTCGTGCTTCGCCGCAAAGTCCACGATGTCGCAGTCGAACCCCGGCGCCGTTATAAAGTGTGCGCCCGCCTCCACGCATTTTTTCGCCGTGTCCACGTCCAACACCGTCCCCGCGCCGACCACCATCTTCGAATGATGCGTCACCAGGTGCTCGATGACGCCCATCGCGCCAGGCACCGTCATCGTAATCTCCACAATCGGAATGCCGCCGCTCGCAACGGCCTCCACCGCAAAGTGGGCATCGTCCGCCGTCGAAACGCGAATTGCCGGAATGATTCCGATCTCGCAAATAACCGCCGCTATTTCGCTTCTCGTCATAACCTGGGCCTCCGCTAAACCTCAAATAGCGCTCGCGCCCGCGCTCACATCTCTTCGCCTTCCACATCCGGCAACGAATCGCCCTCGCGCGCAATCCACACATACAGTGTCGGCAGCAGAAAGATACTCAAAAGCAGCGCGCCGACCAACCCGCCCACGATCACAATTGCAAAAGGCCGCTGCGAGTCCGACCCGATACCGTGCGACAGCGCCGCGGGCAGCAGACCCAGCATCGCCACCAACATGGTCATCATAATCGGGCGCAGACGCAAAACCGCGCCTTCGATGGCTGCGTCTTCAATGGTGTAGCCCCGCGCGCGCAACTGATTGATGTATTCAAGCAGGATGACGCCGGTCTGCACCGAGACGCCAAACAACGCAAGAAATCCCACGCCGGACGACACGCTCAGATGCGTACCGGTGACGAATAAGGCCAGCAAGCCGCCGATCGGGGCAATGGCAACGTTGGCAAGAATCAGCGCGGCCCATTTCGCGGAGGCAAACATGGTGTAGAGAATGACAAAAATTACGATGATTGTAACGGGCACGACGATTGCCAGCCGGCGTTGCGAGCGTTTTTGGCTTTCGTATTCGCCGGCCCAATCGATGTGGTACCCGGTGGGCAGCTTCACGCCGGCCGCGACCGAGCGCATCGCTTCCTCGACGGCGCCACCGAGATCGCGGCCCCGTACGCTGTACTTAATGGCTACATAGCGCGAGTTTCCTTCTCGGTACACTTCGGAGGCGCCGTCTTGAACCGACACGGCCGCCAGTTGCGCCAAGGAAACCCTTTCGCCGGTCGGAGCAAGGATGCGGATGGTTTCGATGGCTTCTTTCGTTTCGCGGTAGGGCGCTTGATAGCGGACGACGAGATCGAAGCGCCGTTCGCCTTGCAGCACTTGTGTGACGGCTTTGCCGCCGACGGCCGTTTCCACCGCGTCCTGAACGTCCGCGACATTGATGCCGTAACGCGCGGCGGCCCGGCGATCCACCGTGACGTTCAAATTCGGCTGGCCGAGGATGCGAAACAACCCCACGTCTTCGACGCCTTGAATTTTGTGAAGTATGTTCACGATTTCATCGCCCTTTTCTTCAAGCGTGTGCAGATCGTCGCCGTAGAGCTTGATGGCGAGTTCGCCTTTCACGCCGCTGACCGCTTCTTCCATATTGTCTTCGATGGGCTGCGAAAAATTCCACAGGATGCCGGGGGTTTTACTCAGCTCGCGGTCCATTGCAGAAATCAATTCGTCTTTGCGGGAATGAAAAACGGCGCGCCACTCTTCTTTTGGTTTCAAGTCAACGAAATACTCCGTGTTGAAAAATCCGGTTGCGTCGGTGCCGTCGTCCGGACGGCCTATCTGGCTGATAACCTGCGTGACTTCCGGAAACGAAGCGAGTGTCAGACGCGCCTGGTTCGCTACGCGAAGCGATTCGCTTGGCCCCGTGCTGGGAGCCAACGTGCCGCGCACCCACACCGCGCCTTCATCCAGGTGCGGAAGAAACTCGGATCCGATGACGCCGCTGCCAATCAGGAAGGCGGAAAGAAGAAATGCCGCAAGGCCCGCGCCAATCGTGACCGAACGGCGCTCGACTGCCCAGCGAACCGCGCCACGATATCTCGTGCGGAGAAACTGCATCACCGGATTGCGCCATTCACGAACTCCGCCGCCGAATTGCAGCTGCGCCAGCACCGGTGCAATCAAGATCGAGAAAAGAAGCGCGCCGAGAAGGGCGAACGTAACGGTCCAGGCCATGGGCTTGAACAGGCGGCCCTCGACGCTTTGCAAAGTGAAAATCGGCAGGTACGCGGAAATGATGATCGCTCGAGCATAAAAAACCGGACGGAGGACTTCGCCAACCGCTCCCCGGATGCGCTCGCCAGGGGACTTTTCGCCGGGCAGGCTAAAGTGCCGCATGATGTTTTCGATGATGACGACAGTGCCGTCGACCACCATGCCGAAATCGAGCGCACCGAGGGAAAGAAGATTCGCCGGAATTTTATTGAGGTCGAGGCAAATGGAGGCGAAAAGGAGTGAGAACGGGATCGTCAACGCGACAATAATTGCCCCGCGAACGTTTCCAAGAAAGAAAAACAAAATCACCGAAACCAGCAAGACCCCTTCCGTCAGATTGTGAAGAACCGTGTGCGTCGTCAGGTGCAGCAGACTGCTGCGATCCAGAAATGGAACGATTTTCACACCGGGCGGAAGAATTTCGTCATTTAGCTGCTTCACCTTTTCGTGGATACCGGCCAGAGCCTCGTCCGCATTGGCGCCTTTTCGCAGAAGCACGATGCCTTCAACGACGTCGCCGTCGTCCAGTACGACGCCGTCCGCGCGGCGGATGGCCTTCCCGATTTGGCCGAGGCGAATCTTGGGCCCTTGCGTGACAGTTGCAATGTCCTTGATGCGCAGCGGCGTGCCGCCCTTGGAACTTACAACCGTGTCCTCGATGTCCTGCACCGAATTAAATAAGCCCACGGCCCGAACGTTGATCTGCTGCAGTCCCTCCTCCACAAAGCTGCCACCGGCATTCACGTTATTGTTGGCAAGCTGTTGCTCGATCGTGCCGATACTTAGGCTGTGCGAAACGATCTGGTTCGGATCAACACGAACCTGGTACTCCCGTGTCGTGCCGCCAAAGCTCGACACGTCCACAACATCGGTTACGGACTTGAGCTGCTTTTCCAGCGTCCAATCCTGAATGGCTTTCAATTCCATCAGGTCGTACTTCGGATTGGTGCTCGTGAGTGTGTACCAATAAATCTGGCCCACCGGACTCCAGTCCGTTCCCATTTGCGGCTGCAAGCCGTTCGGAAGCGTAATCTGCGAGAGCCTCTCGAGGACTTTTTGCCGGTTCCAGTCATTTTGTGACGCGTCATCGAAGACCAGCATTACGCTGGACAGGCCAAATAACGAAACCGAACGAAGATGCGCCAGGTGCGGGATGCCGTTCATCTGCACTTCAATGGGAATCGTAACCTGTTGCTCGACTTCCTCTGCCGCCCGCCCCGGCCATTGCGTGATGATAGAAACGTAGTTGTTTGCCACGTCCGGGTAGGCTTCCACCGGCAGACTCCGGAACGCGATCGCTCCCCACACCAGCAAAAGCAGCGCAACGGCCAAAACAATGAAGCGACTCTTCAAAGCAAAATTGATCAGGCCATTCAGCATCGCGGAGCCTCTATATCGGTGCGGTAAAGATTCATCTACTGCTCCGTCGTGTTTTGCAAAACCAGCGCGTTGGCAACCACGCGGTCGCCAGCGGAGAGCCCCGTCAACACTTCCTGCATTCCGTTCGGCAACATGTCTCCGCGCGTCACCTGCATGCGCTTAAACTTCTTCCCGCCCAACGGCAAGTACACCCAATCCTGATCGTGCAGATGCAATATCGCCGTCGCCGGCACTTGCACTCGCATCTCTTGCTTCTTTCCATAGAATGTCGCCGTCACGAACATTCCCGGCCTCATTACGCCCGGATTGTTCACTTCCACCCTCACTTTCGCCGTTCGCAAATTCGGATCCAGCACCGGACCAATGTTCCCGATCACTCCCGTGAATAATTTGTCCGGATACGCATTCAACCGTATCTCCGCTTTCTCTCCGACTTTCACGCTGCTCAAATCGCTTTCCAGCACGTCACACAAAACCCAAACCCGGCTCAAATCCGAAATCGTGAACGGATTCGGCGCGCCCAGTCCGGCAATGCCCGCCGCGTTCGTCACTTGTTGATCCGTAATCACGCCGGAAACCGGTGCGTGAATTTCCACCGTCGCCGATGGATGGCCGAGATCTCCTCCCAGCACCCGCACTCGCTCTTTCGTGTTCTCCACGTCCACTTTTGCTTTTGCGTCCGCGTCTTCCGCCACTTGCAGGTCGTTCAGCGAAATCGCTCCCTTGTCGTACAGCAACTTCGCGCGTTCCAATTGCGTTCGCGTCAATTGCTCGTCGGCCACCGCTTTTCGGAAATCGGAAAATGCGGCCGAAAGGTCCGCGCTTTGCACTTGCAGCAGCAGTTGTCCTTTTTTCACCGTGTCGCCCAGCCGCGCGGAAATCGCCACCACCCGTCCCGTTGCCAGCGAGACCACCGGCACGCTTCGCGAAACGTCCGGCGCAATCGTTCCCGTAACTTTCAGCTGCCGCGCCGCCAGGTGCCGCTCCGCCGCCACCACGGCAAACTGTTCCGGCTTCTCCACTTCAAACACGTTGCGGTCTTCCACCTTTTCGATTTTCGCCGGAGGCGGCGCCTCCGCTTTTGGATCGCTCGTTCCGCCGCAAGCGCCCATTCCATAGCAGGCCGCAACGCAGCACAGCGACACGCACGCTTTCCATTTCATGGAAGTACCTCTCGCCCTACCGCAAGATTCAACTGATTTGCCGCATCGAGATAAGTTCCAATCAAATTCAAATAGTTCAGCTCGATGTTCCGGTAATCGGCCTGCGCGTTCAGAAAATCGAGCAGCGACGCCGCGCCGTGCTCGTACGAAAAAGCGATCGTGTCTCGCACGCCCACCGCCTGCTGCAAATACCGTTCCTTGTACGGCCGCAGCAAAATCTGCGCACCCGTCACCGCCGCGTACGCCGAATCCACGTCGCTGAACACTTGCGCCTTCGCCGCCTCCAACACCCTTTCATTCCGTTCGATGTCGATCTGCGTCCGCGCCTTCTCTCCCTGATTTCGGTCGAAAATTCGCAACGGGATGTTCACGCTGAAGCCCACGTACTGGTCAATCGGCGGATTTCGGCCCACGTCGAATCCAAACGTCGGATCGGTCGATCCATTGGCCACCGCCAGTTTGTGATCCGTCTTCGCCTTTTCCACCGATTCCACCGCCGCCTTCAAATCCGGCCGTCCTTCCATCGCCAGTTGCCGCACTTCCTCCAGCGGCGCGATCTCGTTTGAAAATTCATACGGCCCGGTCACATCGAACTGTTCCACCGCCGTTCGATCGTTCAGAAAAGCCAGCAGTTGAATTTTCGCCGTTCGAAGGCTCACCTCCGCCGTCTGCAAATCCGATTCATACTGCACGCGTTGCAGCTCCAGCCGGTCCAAATCCACACGCGCAATCGCTCCGGCTTCAAACCGGTCCCGGTTCACGCCGAGCACCTTGTCGTAATACGTCAAATTCTCGCGTGCCAGCTTCACCACCGCTTTCTGCCGTAGCGCCTGCACGAACGCCATTCGCAAATTGAACAGGAGATTCCGCTTCAAATCGGCGGTGGAAGATTCCGTGATCAGCGTCGCGTCTTTCGCGCTCTCCGTCCGCAATTCCCTTTTGTGATCGCGCTCGTGCAAATAATTCAACGTCGCCACGGAAAGCAAACTTCCAAACGTACTGTGCGGCGGTCCGCCGGCAAAGGGATTCACCTGATCGGCCGTCACGCCCAGCGTCGGATTCGGCCGCAGGTGTGCCGTAATCTCCGCGGCGCGCGATTCGTCAATCGACAGAAGGCCCGCCCGCAGACTCGGATTCGCCGCCTCAAACTTCGCGCGAACCTCCTGCCACGTCATCGCCTGCTGCGCGGCAAGAGCTCCCGGCCACGCACAAACAAAAAAGATTCCCGCGCTTACGCGCGCCTTCCACGTCCCCATTGCGTCCACCTCGCGACCCAACCCTTCCTCAACTTCGCGCACTGGCCAAGCACACGTCGGCAACTCACAACTTCTTTGAATAGTCGGTTATGCTCCTGTTCGCGGCGCTCCGGGTTCCGTCAAAACTCGTGCGCTCGCAAGAAGCTCGATGATTAGACCTGGGGAACAGCAACAGCGTGTCACGGCGATCGTCCGAAACACGACCATCGATATAGTAAGCCAACTTCTTTTTATCGCAAGCCCAACATCTCGATTCGCGGTTCATCGCTTCGATTCGCCGCACAATGATATTCTTTTCCCGTGATGGCTCGCCGTTCCGTCAGGCCAACCCTGCGTATCGTTTCCCTTGCGCCCAACGCTTCATCCATTCTGTGCGCGCTCGGTGCGCGTTCCTCGCTCGTCGGCGTCACTCGCTGGTGCCCCGATGTCGCACCCGTAAATCACCTGCCCCGCTTCGGCGATTGCTGGAAGCTCGAATCCATCCCGAAAATCCTCAATCTCAAGCCCGGCCTTGTGATCGGCTCCGTCCCCTTCAAAACGGAAACGCTCGGCGAACTTCTCAAAAATCCCGTCCGCTTTCTCGCCCTCAATCCGCGCAGCCTCGCCGAAATTGAATCCGACATTCGCGTCTTAGCCGGACTTGTCGGCCGCAAAGCTGCCGCGAAACGCGTCATCCAGACCATGCGGCGATCCTTCGCAAAGATCCGTTCCGCCGCAAGCCACAAACACAAATTGCGCGTCTATTGCGAAGCCTGGCCCAATCCGCGCATCTCTTCCCCGCCCTGGGTCTCGGAACTCGTTCGCATCGCCGGCGGAGAAATGATCGTTCCCGCCGGCCAAAAAATATCCGACGAACAAATCGCGGAAGCAAATCCCGACGTAATCGTTCTCGCCTGGGCCGCCACCGGAGACCGCGCGAAGCCCGCCAAAACCTACGCGATCGAAAAGTGGCGCGACGTCGCGGCCATCCGCAACCGCCGCGTCTTCGTCATTCGCGATGAGCTTCTCAACACGCCCGCTCCGATTCTCACACAAGGCGCCCGCGAACTCGCCCGGCTCTTCTCGGCGTGCCGCCGCGAATCGCGGAGCCGCGCGTGAGAACCGTCGTCGCCGCCGTCATCGAACGCGCCGACCGCCGCATTCTCATCGGCCAGCGCCGCCGAACGGACTCTTCGCCCTTAAAATGGGAATTTCCCGGCGGAAAAATGGAAAAGGGTGAAAGCGCTGAAGACGCCTTGGCCCGCGAACTGCGCGAAGAACTCCGCGCCACCATCACGAAATCCGCCGAACTCGGCCGCGTGCAACACAAGTACGCCGACCGCGACGAACAATTCGAAATCCGTTTCTTCGCCGCCGCCATCGTCAACGACGCAGTGGAACCCATCACGTTCGAACAAATCGCCTGGGTACTTCCAAAGGAACTGGCCCAATACGATTTCCTCGCCGCCAATCGCCATCTCATCGCCCAGCTCGCCACCGGCCGCATCAAACCCGCCGAACTTCTCGATTCCCTGTAACGTACGCTTCAGCGTGCGCGCCTTCTCTCGACTCCCTGTAACGTACGCTTAAGCGTGCGCGCCTTCTCGATACGCCGTAACCTGCGCTTCAGCGTGCGCGCCTTCTCTCGATTCCCTGTAACGTACGCTTCAGCGTGCGCGCCTTCTCTCGATTCCCCGTAACGTACGCTTCAGCGTGCGCGCCTTCTCGATACGCCGTAACCTACGCTTCAGCGTGCCGTGTCGCCCCGCAGCCGCCGTCTCACCTCGCGCCACACCAAAACAAAAAGGGGTGACCGCAGCCACCCCTTTTTCTCGATTTCTTATTTCAATTTTCCGTTTGCTACGAAACGACCGGATTCCACTTCTCCGGATCGATCCCCAGCTCGGTAATCGCCTTCTGCACCGCCGACGCTTCGATCTTTCCATCGAGCGCCAGTTCATGCAGCGTCGCCAGCGCAATAAACTTCGCGTCCACCTCAAAGAAATCGCGCAACGACGCGCGCCCTTCGCTGCGGCCAAAGCCGTCCGTGCCGAGCGTCGCCATCCGCCGCGGCATCCATTTGCTGATCATGTTCGGCAGCGTCTTCAGATAATCCGTCGCGGCCACGATCACGCCCGGCGCGTCGCCAACGCATTGCGTCACGTACGGCACGCGCGCTTTTTCCGTCGGATGCAGCCGGTTCCAGCGTTCCACCTCAATTCCATCCGTGTACAGCGCCTTGTAACTCGTCACACTCCACACATCCGCCGCCACGCCGAACTTCTGCTCCAGAATCTCCTGCGCGTGCAGCGTTTCATTCAAAATCGCGCCGCTTCCAAAAAGCTGCGCGCGCAATTTCGCTTTCTTGTTCGAAGCGGCGCGGAACTTGTACATCCCTTTCAAAATCCCTTCGCGCGCTCCCGCCGGCATCACCGGCATCACGTACGGCTCGTTCATCACCGTGATGTAATAAAAAATGTTCTCGCCGTCTTTGTACATGCGCTTGATGCCGTCCTGCAAAATCACGGCAATTTCGTACGCATACGCCGGGTCGTACGCACGCAGATTCGGCACCGGCAGCGCCAGAATGTGGCTGTTCCCGTCCTGGTGTTGCAATCCTTCGCCGGAAAGCGTCGTGCGTCCGCTCGTTCCGCCCAGCATGAATCCGCGCGTCCGCATGTCCGCCGCCGCCCACACAAAATCGCCAATCCGCTGGAACCCAAACATCGAGTAATAAATAAAAAACGGAATCGTATTGATTCCGTTCGTCGCGTACGCCGATCCCGCCGCGATAAACGACGCCATCGATCCCGCTTCCGTAAT
>Ga0070730_10000462_pt1 | contig 47943 bp, 50 predicted proteins | sample Coa_R1_3_FD_66447 | JGI IMG/M metagenome (GOLD analysis project Ga0070730, IMG submission 66447) | Surface soil microbial communities from Centralia Pennsylvania, which are recovering from an underground coalmine fire - Coalmine... | ecosystem: Environmental > Terrestrial > Soil > Unclassified ...
TGGTGGTGGATACCCGCAATGCAACTCGCGGTATTCAATCGGAAAAAATTGTAAGCTGCTGAGCCGGCTTTCAGGCAGTAAAGCTGCAAATTGGGCAGGGAATGTTTCCTGTGCGAGAAGCACAAAGCAGATTCCCTGCCCATCTTGATTGCGTGTTTCGCTATTTCGTTCCGGAAACGGCTCCCGCGGGGTTCACTTCCATGGGTTTTCCTTCCGCGTCAAACACTGAAACGGCCCCGTATTTGCTCGCGGCTTCACGGACTTCCTTTCCGTCGCCCACAATCACGATCTGCAGGTGATCGAGATCAATGTATTTCTTCGCCGTGCGCTGGATTGTATCGGCATCGATTTTTGCCACTTCATCCGCATAGCGGTCCCAGTAATCGGCCGGCAGGCCATAATATTTCACCGTAAGCCAGGCATTCATGATCTCTGACGGACTCTGCAGGGACAACGCGAAGCGGGAGATGATGGACCGCTTTGCTTCTTCAAGCTCCGCTGAAGGCACTTTTTCGTCACGCAGACGCCTGAATTCATACATGAGCTCGTGCAGCGAGCCGTCGGTCACGGCGTTTCGGACTTCTGTATTGGCAATGAGCGTACCCGGATAGATATCACTGCTAACGCGGCTGTACGCGCCATAGGTGTATCCCTTGTCTTCACGCAGATTGGCGAAGAGCCGCGCGGCGGAGCCTCCGCCAAGAATGCGGTTCGCCAAAGAAAGAGCCAGATAATCCGGATCGGAGCGACGCACGGTAAGGCCACCCGCCAGAATATTACTCTGCACCGAACCCGGACGGTCCACCACATATACATGCGCGGCAGACGGCGGCGGCAGCTCTGCCATTGTGATTGCGGCAACGCCGCTGTTTTTCCACGGACCGAAATATTTCGTGGCCAGCGCCGTGGCCTGCGGCACGGTTATATCGCCGGCGAAGGCCAGAATGGCATTGCCCGGCAAATAGTACTTGTCATGAAATCCCCTGAGGGACTCGGGCGTGACTTTCTGGATTGCATCGTTTGTGGTGGCCTGAATGGACGCCGGAAAACCGCCATAGATTGCCCGGCTGAACCTCTCGCGGGCCAGAAACCCGGGATTCGAGCGCAACTGGAGCAGGCGCGCCTTTTCAGTGCGTTTGAATCTGTCCAGTTCCGTGGATGGAAATCCGGCATTCAGCACTATGTCACTCATCAGGTCCAGAAACTTGTCCACGGACTCGCTCAGTCCGGAAGCCTGAATCGTAGTGAGATTGGAGCCAAAGCCTGCGTCGGCGGTAAACGTTGCGCCCAGATCGTCCAGCTCGGAAGCAATTTGCGCACTCGACCGTTTGGCCGTGCCTTCACGCAACATGTCCGCGGTGAAGGAAGCCAGACCCGGCAGGTCCGCGGGATCCGACAGCGCGCCCGATTTAATCCACAAAACGCAGCTCACGGTGGGCAGCTTGTGCTGTTCCAGAACCAGCACAGTCAGGCCATTCGGCAGCGTGACTTCTTTGGGGTGCGGCAGCTTAACCTTGAGAATCTCATGGCTCACCGGCACACGATTTAACCGCTGAACTTTTCCCGGTAATGGCTTGTCGTCGCCCTGCGGCTGCTGGGCGGAGAGCAACGCCGCACTCAAAAGCGTAATCAGAATGAACAGAATTGATTTTCGTTGCATGGCGTCTCCCTTTTACAGCCCCGGCTTGCTGCCGGATACATGCGGCGTGGTGATGACCACCGCGCGATTTTCCGGAACCAGATATTTTTGCGCGGCGGTCTGAATCTGGCTGGCCGTGACGGCGGCAATCTTTTCGTAAGCCGTGTTGATCAAACCGGGATCGTTGAAATAAACGGTAAGCATTCCAATGCGATTGGCCAGCCCCAGGGCGCTGGAGCGGCCCTGAATGTCTGCCCGAAGCAGCTGGACGCGCGCTTTTTCCAGCTCCTGAGGCGTAATTCCGTCTTTCTTCACTGCTTCAAACTCGTCATAGATCGCGGCTTCCAGATCTTCGGGCTTCACTCCTGGGCGCGGCAGGGCCACCACCCGGAACAAACCTGGCCCCCGGCGTTCCTGAATTCCGGCAAACACATTGACCGCCAGCTGCTTTTGCCGAACCAGATGCTCATACAGCCGAGAGCTTCGTCCGCCGGAAAGAATGTTGCTCAGCACCTGCAGCGTGTAAAAGTCCTGCGTGTTTCCCACCGGCCCCGGATAAGCCGCCTGGATTTGCGGCAGCCGGGCCAGGGTATCTTCCATGGTGGAGCGCCGTTCTTTGCCGTGCGGCGATTCGGTCATGTCCACGGGTGGCGGCGCGGACTGGCGAGGGATATCGCCGAAATACTTCTTCACCTTGCCCAGAGCTTCCTTTGTGTCCAGATCACCCACCAGGACCAGCACGGCGTTGTTAGGCGCGTAGTAGACACGGAAGAATTCCTTCACATCGTCGATGCTGGCCGCATTGAGGTCTTCCATGGAGCCGATCACGGAGTGATGATACGGAAACGCGTCGTACACCATGGATTCCAGAGCTTCTCCTGATTTTCCATACGGCTGATTATCGACCCGCAGGCGGCGCTCTTCCTGCACGGCGTTCCGCTGATTATCGAGATTGGCCTGGGTGATGTTCAGCGCTTTCATGCGGTCGGATTCCAGAAACAGCGCCATGTCGAGCTGGTTGCGCGGCATCTCTTCAAAATAATTGGTGCGGTCACTGTTGGTGGTGCCATTCATGGTGCCGCCGTAGTTTTGCACCAGCAGCATATGCTCACCCTTGCCCACATTGGCCGAGCCTTCAAACATCATGTGCTCGAAAAGATGCGCAAAGCCGGTGCGCCCCTGCTTCTCATTACGCGACCCCGTATTGTAGGTCATGGAAACAGCCACAACCGGCGCTGTGTTGTCGGGCACAATGACGACTCTCAGGCCATTCTCCAGTGTGGTATCCGTGAACTGGATTTTAGGGAGCCTGGTTTGCGCGGATGTAAAAGAAGCAAAGATCAGCAGCAGTGCGCAAATCAGCGGTAATTTTTTTCTGCTATTCATTTTTCTGCTATGCAAAGACCACCTCGAGAAAGTCGTTGAAAAGGCGCCGGGAAGGCAATTTCCGGAACGGGAGATTGTGCCACAGATTGGCGGAGAGGCAAAGTCTTTGGTGTGGAATAAGAAAGCCGCCTCCTGAGGAATCATTCTTCAGGAGGCGGCCCTCGATTGCTTTACCACTGTTAATTTGTTTCTACAGCGAACTCATGTTCCCCAGAAATTCCTGGTTGGACCGCGTCTTGCCCAGCTTGTCGATCAGCAGTTCCATGGCTTCGACGGGCGAGAGCGGGTTGAGCACGCGGCGCAGCACCCAGATGCGGGTGAGATCTTCCTTGGGGATGATCAGCTCTTCCTTGCGCGTTCCGGAGCGCTGAATATCGATGGCCGGGAAGACGCGCTTGTCGGACAGCTTGCGGTCGAGAATGACTTCCATGTTGCCGGTGCCTTTGAATTCTTCAAAGATCACGTCATCCATGCGCGAGCCGGTTTCGATCAGCGCGGTGGCGACAATGGTGAGCGATCCGCCTTCCTCGATATTGCGGGCCGCGCCGAAAAACCTCTTGGGACGCTGCAGAGCGTTGGAATCCACGCCGCCGGAGAGCACCTTGCCCGAGGGAGGAACAATGGTGTTGTAGGCGCGCGCCAGACGCGTGATGGAATCGAGCAGAATCACCACATCGCGCTTGTGCTCGACCAGACGCTTGGCTTTTTCGATCACCATTTCCGCGACCTGCACGTGGCGCGCCGCGGGTTCGTCGAAGGTCGAAGAGATTACTTCGCCCTTTACCGAGCGCTGCATGTCGGTGACTTCTTCCGGACGCTCGTCGATCAGCAGAACAATCAGCACTACTTCCGGGTGGTTGGTGGTGATGGAATTGGCGATGTTCTGCAGGATCATCGTCTTGCCGGCGCGTGGAGGCGAAACGATCAGTCCGCGCTGCCCTTTGCCGATGGGCGTGAGCAAATCCATGACGCGCGCGGTGAAGTTGTCCTTGGCCGTCTCCATCTTGATCCGCTCCTGCGGATAAAGCGGCGTGAGATTGTCGAAAAGTATCTTGTTGCGCGCCTCTTCCGGCGATTCGAAGTTGACGGCCTCGATCTTGACCAGAGCAAAGTACTTTTCGCCCTCATGCGGCGGCCGCACCTGGCCGCTGATGGTATCACCCGTTTTCAGGTCGAACTTGCGGATCTGCGAAGGCGAGACGTAGATGTCGTCAGGACCTGGAAGATAGTTGTAGTCCGGCGACCGCAGGAATCCGTAGCCATCGGGCAGGATTTCCAGCACTCCTTCGGCAAAGATATGCCCTTCCTTCTCGCTCTGGGCCTGCAGAATCTTGAAGATCAGGTCCTGCTTGCGCAGGCCGCTCGCGCCAGGAAGATCGAGCGTCCGGGCAATCTTTGTAAGTTCAGTTATATTTTTTTCTTTTAGTTCCGCAATCGTCATATTCACCTACGGGATTTTTTCTGATTTTTCCTGAATGGATTTTGTAAAGAAGGCTTGCGCCAGGATGCAAAGGCGGGATTTTTTCGTTCCTCGGTTTTCCCGAGGACCCGCCAGTCCGATTCAGATCTGGTCTGGCGGGACGGGGAAACCTGTTTTAGGCGGCCTTGCGCTGCTGTTCGACGGAGGCTTCCGGAGTATCTGAGATCACAGCCTCAGTCTCGTCTGCCTTGCCCACGCGAACCAAAACGTCGTTCATGGTGTCCTGAATCCGGGTGGTCGGCCGGTGAAACTTGCGCGTGGCCTTCGAGATGACCTGACACAAAAGATAACGATTATTGATGGGATTTAGTGCGTCATATATCAAATTTGAACGCATGCTACTTCTCCTTATGATTTAATATTTTCCGGCAGTACAAAGTCCTGACCAGCCGATCTTGACGCCTGAACATTTTCGGCGTTTTGGGTTGTATGGGATTTACCAGAGACCCTGCGTGTTGGTTAGACGCAAACGCCAGCTTTTAAGTTGTATTTTTGTGCGAACGATTACTTAAGAGCCAGTGTCTTGACCGTACAGTCTTGTTTTCACGCTCGGACGTTCTACGGTATACGGCCTGGCTCGGGCAGTCAAGATATTTTTTTTCATTTTTTCATCTTTCTGGCGTGTCCCCCCTTCATAACAGATATCGGGCGCTGTAATTCCTTCAAAAATAAGCTATAAAAGTCACTGCAGGATCTTCCAGCAATCCAAAACTTCAAGGATTTTTCATGACCGACCCGCGTTATCCGATTGGCCGGTTTACTCCCGGCCCCACGCCCACGCCCGAATCCCGGGCACAGCACATTGAACGAATTGCCTCAGTGCCTTCCCTCATGCGGCAGGCGGTGAGCGGCCTGAATCATGAGCAGATCAACACACCCTATCGTGAGGGCGGCTGGAGCGTCAGGCAGCTTGTCCATCACGTGCCGGACAGCCACATGAACGCCTACGTCCGCTTCAAACTGGCTCTTACCGAAGAATCTCCCACCATCAAACCCTATAAGGAAGCTGCCTGGGCAAACCTCAAAGACTCGGAGCTCACCCCTGTCGAGGTCTCGCTCAACATTCTCGAAGCCGTTCATGCCCGCTGGGCTATTCTCCTTAAGTCCTTGCAATCAAGCGACTTCCAGCGCCCATACGTTCATCCGGAAAGCGGAGCCAATACTCTGGACCACCTGCTTTCCCTTTATTCCTGGCACGGGCACCATCATGTCGCTCATATCACCTCACTGCGAGAACGTATGAAGTGGTAAGACTTGCAAGCCGACCCGGGCTGCTAACGAATCTTAATATTGACCAGATAAGGGCTGCTGAACTCAGTCATGTCCCCGGCGTGTTTTCCGGTTACGGGCAGCAGACGAGCTGAAAGCGGTTTGTGCCATTTCACTGCCAGGCTGGCTAAATCGGTAAGAATGTTTTCCAGCTCGTGCTCGGAGACATCGCCTGGCAGGGGAATGGCGTCCAGCCCCGTGCTGCAGACCGAGGAGTAGGACATAAGCGCGTCTCTGCCGATGGCTCCTGACTCCCAGCGTTTGGCCAGCACACTGTCTTCGAGAACGGGCAGCATCAGTCCGCTGTATCCAGCCTGCTTTACCGGAACCCGGCGCACCGCCGAGGTAATCGCAAATGCTGCCGCCAAACTTCCGGGCGACCCAATTTGATCCTGCAGCAGAGACTCCATGGCCGCGCCCATGGAAATATCCCTGAGAGGAACGGGAGTCAGATCGATTCCTTCATATGTCCAGCCGCTTTGCGCGGCAATGCCCTGGGCAATCGCCTCCGCTTTTTTTGCTTCCAGGCCGAGCGCGACAGTCAGCCGCTCACTCATGGCGGCAAGATTTTGGCCCTTGTGCTCCGAACCGAAAACCTCCTGCACGATATTGGCCGATTCCAGTCCCACTGCAAACGTATGCCCCACACCAGGCGTGTGCGAAACAGGAAAGAACGGCGCCACTGCCGGTGGAAAAGCGCCCGCGGCAAAACGAAAATTGCCTTCGCTGTGCGGAGTGCTCGCCGCAAGCTGCTGTATCACCCGTGCCGCCGCGTGGATTCCGTTCCAGTGAATGCCGGAATCGTCCGCGACCACCACAAAGCCATTGATCTTTTCGGTGGCGGCAATGATTTTGGCCAGCAGTTCCGCCTCGGCCGGATCATCGGAATCGCGCATCATCGCGCCGCCAATGTCCAAATCCAGGCCTTCTTTTTGAGCAAGCTGATCGTATTCACGAAAGAAGCTCAGCGCCTGTGCGGTGGTGAGCCCTTTTACAATCTCAGGAAAGGGCTGCGTGGTGATGCGCAGGGTCTCGACCTCATATCCGTCTTTCTCGAAGGCCGACTTCGCGGCGCGCAGCATCTTCAGCGCAGCGTCAACCTGCGCACGATACTGGGTTCGGTCCAGATGCACGAACGCGGTTACCGTCCGCACTTTGGGGCGAGCGCCGAAGCACGGCCGGGAACTGAGCAACAATGCCAGCGCAGCCAGCACAACGCTCGCGATATTCGGAAACAATCTCTTCACTCTTAACCTCGCTCCGGCCCGCAGGTTTTACTGATCATCTCCCGCACTTCCCGCGACACGTCACTGAATTCCAGACCATAACGAAAGCCATCACTGTACCGCACCACCGCTTTCACTCTTGCCTCCCTGGCACACTCGGGAAAAGTCAGCTCTAGGGTCACCGGGGAGTTTTTTCGCAGAGGACAGGGAATGTACGCCTCAATGCCGCCATGGCTGAGATTGTTTCCCCGGCCAAAGGCGTCGCTTGTCTTTCCGTCGGGCAGAGTGAAGCTTACCCGCAGGCGAACGTCAATCCGGGTGCGGGGCGCCTGCCGCAGCTCGGATTCTTCCCGCGACGGACCGGCATCACTCTGCCTGATATCTTCTTTTTCCATCGAATTCATATTCCGTACAGTACAAACTCTCAGTGAGCATGGGCTGGCGGAAGCTGCTTCTCCATATGCACGATCATCGTCTTCCACAGATCGATTTCAAGCTGAAACTGGTGCTTCAGCGGAGACTGCGTTGTGTCCACAAACGCAAGATTGATTTCCATCTGCTGCACCAGATTCTTCATACGGACAATATCGGCCCGCAGGTCGTCCACTTGCTGCTCACTCATGCCTGGAGATGGCGATGTTACGGCTGGCGGCGCAGCAGATCGAGCATTCTGGGCCATGAGTCCCGCAGCCGCGAAGCAGAGTGCGAAAAATAAGATTGCTGCCCTGAATATCATCCGTTTCCTCCTGAATTTCAGTGCGACGCCTTTACAGTAATATTGTCCCTGAAGACCTCTCCGCCCTTCATCACAAAACCAACATTTTCGAGCGCGCGCACGTCCTGCATAGGATCGGCGGTTACGGCAATGATATCGGCATACTTCCCTGCCTCGATCGTACCCACGTCTTTGGACCGCCCAATCAGATCGGCGGCGCTGCTGGTGGCGGCGCGGATGGCCTGGGCCGGAGTCATGCCGTATTTGACCATATAAAAGAACTGTTTGGCGTTGTCACCGTGCGGATACACGCCGGCATCAGTGCCAAAGGCCATTTTCGCCCCGGCTTTGAATGCTTTGGCAAAGTTTTCGCGCTGCAGCCGGCCAATCGCCTTTTCCTTGTCCACATTTTCCTGGGGCAGCCCGAATTCGACCGCCTTGGTGAGGATGTAATCGTCGTTATAAATGTCCATGACCAGGTATGTGCCATGCTCTTTGGCCAAACGGATGCCTTCGTCATCAATCAGGCTGGCGTGCTCGATCGAATCGATTCCGGCAAGGATCGCGTTTTTGATTCCCTGCGTGCCGTGAGCATGGGCGGCAATCTTGCGCCCTGCCATGTGGGCTTCTTCGGCGGCTGCCTTCAGCTCTTCAAAGGTGTACGACGGCGCTCCGGGATTATCGCCCTTGGAGAGCACTCCGCCCGTAGCCAGTATCTTGATCACGTCCACGCCGTACTTCACCTGCGCCCGCACCACGTGGCGAATCTGGTCCACGCCATCGGCGACCTGAAAATCGCGCTCCTCCGGGAACATCGACACACGCGTCTGCGGCGAGTAGTTATTGAGATCGCCATGTCCGCCGGTAATGGTGATTCCCGGACCGCTGGCCACAATGCGCGGCCCTGGACTCATGCCTTCATTGATGAAATTGCGCAGGTCCACGGCCAGAAACGGTTTGGAGCCAACATCGCGCACCGAGGTAAAGCCCGCTTCCAGAGTTTTGCGTGCGTGGATCACCGCGGCAAAGGCGTTCGAAAAAGGCGTGTCCTTGAAGCTGTAAATTTCGTCGTAGCGATCGGCGCGCGAGCCCATATGCGTGTGGCAGTCAATCAGTCCCGGCAAAACCGTGGCGTGCGAAAGATCAATCACGTTCGCGCCGGCGGGAATTGTTATTTGCCCCGCCGGGGAAACGCTCTGAATGCGAGTTCCTTCCACCACAATAACCACGTTTTCACGCACATTGTCACTGGTGGCATCAAAGATCCGCCCGGCGCGGATGTAAGTGACCGTAGCCGGCCTGGCCGCCTTCTGGGCCAGGGACAGGGATGATAAGGACACGCACAACATCGCCAGCAGCATGGCAAACAGGAAACTACGCTTCATAAACGCTCCTTGTAATGAACAAGCTAAAGAGTATAAATGCCGCGTTTGGATTGCCGCACTGCCGGCGGCCCGCCGGAGCGATGCTTTCACTCCGGAGAGTATGATGTGATGTTCCAGTGGAGGTACAGAAAACTGATGTCGAGAACCATACCCGAGCCTGTTGAGTGGTCCCATTCGCCCCGGCTCCGTCCGCGATTCTTTTTGCTCCTCGCCATCATCCTTGGGATTATTTTCTCCAGCCGGACTACATTTTCTTATTACGTTGACGCGCTCTGGTTTGGCTCGCTGGGCTACGGCGATGTGTTCTGGAAAAAGCAGAGCGTGCAATGGACAACTTTTTCCACGTTTGCCGCGGCCACCTTCCTGATTCTGTATGTTGCATTCTGGGCTCTGCGGCGAGCGCATTTTCCCGAGCTTCGCTCCAGTCAGGTAATTTTCATCGGCGGTCAGCCCCTCAAGTTGCCCATTGGTTCTTCCCTGCGTCTCATTGCCACTGGAATCTCTTTCGTTATCGCACTTGGTTTTGGCGCGGGGATGTCGGCGGAATGGCCTGCGTTTGCTCTCTACTGGCACGCACCGCATGCCTCAGGCGTGGTTGCAGACCCGATCTTTGGCAAGCCACTCAACTTTTATCTGTTCACTCTGCCCGTATGGCAACTCATCACTGACTGGCTCATAGCCCTGGCCGTGATTACCTGCGTGGCGGCAGCCGTCTTTAGCCTGGTCACCGGAGGCATGAATGCTCTGGCCAGAAGTTACGGCAGCCGGTGGCCATGGCGCGGGCTGTCCATCACCTTCGCCTTCCTGTTGCTCACGCTCGCGATGCGCGCCTGGCTCTGGCGCTTCGAGCGCTTGTTCGATGAACACACGATTTTTGCCGGTGTCACTTACACCGATGCCCATGTCTGGCTTCCCGGCATGCTCGCCATAGGCGTATTTCTGGTATTGGGCGCAATCGTCGCAGTCGTCAACGCCTTCTCCGTGAAACGAGTGGGCTGGCTGATTGCCTCGGTGATTCCGGCCATTGCATGCTACTTCATCTTTCAGGTATATGGCTGGTATGTCAGCAGCTTTATTGTGAAGCCCAACGAATTGGTCCGCGAGCAGCCCTACATTGCGCACAATATTGAGCTGACGCGTCAGGCCTGGGGATTAAACCAGGTCCAGCAGCGTGAGTTCCCTGCCGAGACCACCATTGAGGCTGCCGATCCGGCGCACAATCAGGCAACGCTGCAAAACATTCGCCTGTGGGACTGGCATGCACTGCAGGATACCCTCCGCCAGATTCAGGAAATCCGCACTTATTATGACTTCCCTGACATCGACATTGATCGCTACGAGATCGATGGCGCGATGCGCCAGGTAATGATTGCCACGCGGGAGCTGAATGTCGACAAACTGCCGGAGAGCAGCCGTAACTGGATCAACGAGAAACTGATCTACACCCACGGGTACGGCATTACCATGAACCCGGTCAATGGCTTTACTCCGGAAGGGCTGCCCACACTGATGCTGAGCAACATGCCCCTCCAAAGTACTGTGTCCGGTCTCACGGTAACCCGTCCGGAGATCTATTTCGGCGAGCTGACGAACACCGACGTCTATGTGAACACCCGGCAGCAGGAGTTCAACTACCCGCAGGGACAGACCAACAGTCTTACGTCTTATCAGGGTAAAGGCGGCATCGTTCTCGGCGGATTTCTGCGCCGGCTCATGATTGCGATCGACCGCGGTGACATGGGAAAACTCCCATTCAGCGACGACGTCACCAAAGACAGCCGGCTTCTGATGCGCCGCAACGTGCGCGAGCGTGTTTCCGAGCTGGCGCCATTTCTTACGTACGATAAAGATCCCTATATCGTGATCGGCAAAGATGGGCGGCTGTCGTGGATCATGGATGCATACACCACCTCAGACGGCTATCCGTACTCGAGCCATTACAGCATCAACGGCAACGACATCAACTACATGCGGAACAGCGTTAAGGTAGTGGTCGACGCCTACGATGGAACCACCACATTTTACGTATTCGATCCGGATGATCCGGTCATCACGGCCTACCGCCATATTTTCCCCAGCCTGTTCAAGGACGCTTCGGCCATGCCAGAGGATTTGCGCCGGCATGTTCGCTATCCTGAGTTGCTGCTCAAGCTGCAGGCGGCGGTATACGGGCTCTATCACATGACCGATCCTCAGGTGTTTTACAACCGTGAAGACCTGTGGACCGTGGCCAGCGAAGTCAGCGTGGATTCGGCTGGCGCACAAAATGCCACGCCCATGGAGCCGAACTTTGTGCTGATGAAACTGCCCGGTGAAAGCGGCATGGAATTTGTGGAGATTCTGCCGTTCACGCCGGCCAACCGCAACAATCTGATTGGCTGGATCGCCGGGCGGAGCGATGGCCCGCACTACGGCACGTCGGTGGTCTACGACTTTCCTAAAACCAGACTCGTGGATGGACCACAGCAGATTGAAGCCCGCATCGACCAAAACGCGCAGCTTTCAGGACAATTGACGCTCTGGAACCAGCAAGGCTCTCATGTGCGGCGCGGCGCGCTTCTGGTAATTCCCACCGGAAGCGCGTTACTGTATGCGGAATCCATCTATCTGCAGGCGGAGCGCAGTCCAATGCCGGAATTGCGTCTCGTGGTGCTGGCGCTGCAGGACCGGCTCGCATACGGGCCAACCTTCGAGTCCGCGATGACGGCTCTTTTTGGCGGAGCAGCTTCCTCAATGAGCTCCTCGGCCTCTTCCCCGGAAACGACACAACATGCTTCAACCTCCGCCACGCCTTCAGCGGCAACTGACCTGCAGGCACTGATCGCGGAAGCCGCAAAAAATCTCGCCGACTACCAACGCCTTACAGCGGAAGGCAAGCTCGGCGACGCGGGGCAAAAACTTGAACAACTGAAACGTAATCTCGAAAAACTGAATACTCGTCCAAAGTGATGATTGCTGTCGTGCCGCGCCGGTGTTCTTAGCGAAGCGTCAGCTTCCATGGTGCAAACGCCGGTTCGCCATCACGATTTTGGCGGTAGTAATCGCCTGGCCAACGTGCCTCTGGGTGTGATCGGCAACATGGACCAGCAGCCCGCCTATGGTCGTGGGAAGTTGCTTTTTGCCAACATGTCGCGTGTGCTCCAGTACCTGAGGAGAGAATGCCCGGATCCTCTGGCTGCTTTTGCCGAGCTGGGCCATCAGCTCCGCTAACAGCTCCTGTTTCGTGGCGCCGGGTTCAAGCTCCGTTTTAAGCGCGGCGATTTGCTCACTGGAAAGCTGCGCGCCCTCGGCATAAGTCAGCAGCCGGTCCATGCTGCGCGCTATATGGCGCAAATGAAACGCTACCGGCGCAATCCCGCCAGGCTGAGCGTTGATTTCACTATCGCTGAGATCTTCCGTCCAGCGTTCCAAATCTTCGCGGGCCAGTTCCAAAGCGTGCAGTACGCCGCGCTGGACTGCCGGAACATCGGTAAGCGTGGCGCGGAGCCACGGCTCGGGCTGTTCGATCCTGTTCATCTCATTCCATCCCCTGGCGCTCCGGCATCAGCTACCGGCGCTTATTTTGTAGCCGATGCCACATTCACTATGGCGGTGAATTTGATCTCGCTGCCGTCGTAGTATTGTGAAATCGCGCGCAGTACTGCTTCATCCACTTCCGCTCTCCGCTCGGGCGGAATGGATTGCAGCAATGGGGCAAAGGGTACCGCCAGTTCCTGAAAATAAGCCCAGGCATCTTCGGGAGTTCCCGGCCAGGTCCACGGTATGGTCAGGTTTTTTTCGTCCGCGCTCCTGAAGCCAGCGTCACGCAGAGCGCTCGAAAGAGCGCCTGTGCGGGCGAAGGAAAAAACCTTCTGCGCGGAACCCGGAATTGTCGCATCGGGCAAAGTTCGCAGGACCGTGCCGGCCATGGTTGCAAAATAGGGCTGCTCCATGGGGCCCCATGCCATCAGCACGATCTTTCCCTGGGGCTTCAGCACGCGGAGCAATTCGTGCGTGGCTTTAGGAAGGTCGGCAAAAAACATCACTCCCAAACGCGAGGTAATGCGGTCGAACGTGCCGTCAGGAAATGGCAATTCATGGACATCGGCATATTGAAAGCGCGTATTGGTTAACTGCTGCTGGGCGGCGCGCTCCTCGGCAATTTTGAGGGACTCAGGCGCGATATCCACCCCGATGACTTCACCGGTTCCCTCGAGCCGCATACCAAGGGAGATCGAAGGCTCGCCCGCTCCGCAGGCCACGTCCAGAATGCGCATGCCATGCGCCACTTCTGCCGCTTCCACAATCAGTTCAGTCATATGGCGGCCCATGGCCGCCGATTGTTTGCGCCACTGGCGCGCGGCATTCGCACGCCCAAAACGGTTCCAGTCAAGTTTCGCCGAGGAGTCCATGCCTGGCATTATCTCAGGAGAAAGATTCTTTGCGTACCGGCTGGCGGTTTTGCCGGATCCGTAATGATCCATGCGACGGCGAATTTGAGCCTGCAACCAGGCTGACTGTGATGACCATCACCAGACTGCTGTAATGAACGTCACATCCGCCGCGGGGACGGATGTGTGACACTGTCGGCCAAAGGAGTGTATCTGTTTATGAAAATCCTGCTGGCAGTGGACGACTCCAAATTCTCTTCAGCAGCCACACAAGCGCTGTCCGCGCAAATACCTGACCGAAATTCCGAAGTCCTCGTGCTGGAGGTGGTGGAACCGCTGTATTTTTCTGCTCCGCCGGAAATGGCGCCCAACTACGCGCCCGAAATGGCGCTGCGGCAGAAGGATGAAATCAAACACGCCAATGAGACCGTTATCCGGAACGCGGAAGCCCTGCGCAGAGCCGGTTTCACGAAAGTCAACTCCAAAGTAATGGAGGGTGAGACACGTTCGAGCATCCTGAATACGGCCGCGGACTGGCGCCCCGATTTGATCGTGCTGGGATCACATGGACGGAAAGGCATACAGCGGTTCCTGCTGGGCAGCGTAGCCGAGTTTGTTGCTCGTCATGCGCCGTGCTCGGTCCTGGTGGTTCGATCCGCCGCGTAATGGAATGAACAATCCACCTTGACTGGAAGGCGGTGAGAAGGTCCCCGGCCACGCAGGCGTGAATCCATTTCACGCCCAGTGATCAGGAAGCATGCTACTTTTTCGTACCTCTTTCGCCTGAGTCATCGGTCTGCCGCGCAGACAGAGCACGGTAGTAGCTATCAAAGAAATCGAGGCCGGGCTTGTTCACCTGCGAGCGCGGATTGATCTGGTCGCCGAATTCGAGCGCCTGATCGGTGACTGGATTCCAAACCGGCCACTTCACCAAACCGTCGCCATTGGGATCGCCGTTTTTGGCGAAGTTGACCCAATACGTTGAGACAGTATCCGAGAGTTTGCGGTCCGCTTCTTCCCAGGGAAACGGCCAGAGAAAGTTGCCGAAAACATACGGCAGCTCACATGCATGGAAAGCCCCCAGCCGGGTGCTCTGCGGTCCGGGCGGCCGATGGCTAAAATAATACATCCAGGTTGAATAGCGCCCGGTCCGCGTGGCCATTCGCGCCCATGTACGCATTTCCCAGCCGAATACCTGATCTCGATATGCCGCATAAAACGAGGCCACGGCTTCGCCATCGGACGCGGCTGGATAGGCCTTAAGGAACTCATCGGCCTGGCTGCCATAGCGGCGCCGGACCTCGCTGATGAATCCAGAACTCGTGACCTTCGCTCCCTGTGGGGCAAGAGTGGTGCCTTCGTCGGCATTGAAGCCAACCAGCAGAGGCACGTCATTCTGTTTGCCCAGGGTAAAAGTCGTCTGCACGTCTGCCGGCAGGACCCATCCATCCACAATAGCGCTGGCAATGGGTGTATCCCCGGCCTTCAGGAGTTCTTCCGCGGGCAGGGCGCGCAATGCTTTCAGCGAGATGTTTGCCGTATTCAGTGACGAGGCCAGGGACTCGCTGGCCTTCTCGGCTTCAGCCAGGCTTTTCATGGGAGCGAACAAGCCGCCACTCTCGCCGATGCCCGGTGAAACAATCCCTTCGCCAGCGGGCTCGCCATAAGAGCGTTGACTGCCCAGGATCCGGCAGACTCGCCAAAGATGGTCACGCGGTCAGGATCGCCGCCGAAAACAGTAATGTTCTTTCTCACCCACTGGAGCGCCGCTATTTGATCCAGCAGCGCATAGTTCCCGGAAGAATGGTGCGCCGATTCCGCGGTAAGCCCCGGGTGGGCAAAGAAGCCGAAGATTCCCAGCCGGTAGTTGATGGTGACGATCACGACTCCCTTGCGGGCCAGATTTTCACCATCGTACGTATCACTCACGCCACTGCCACGGGTGAAGCCCCCGCCGTGAATCCAAACCATGACTGGCAGACGGTCGGTGGCAGACCTCGAGGGCGTCCAGATATTCAAATACAGACAATCCTCACTGAGTGGCGGCAATTTGGCCTGGTAGATAGAGCCGGAAGGATAGGGAGTTTGCCAGCAGGCGTTGCCAAATTTTTTGGCTTCGCGCACGCCCTGCCATGAGGCGGGCGGCTGGGGCGGCTGCCAGCGCAGATCGCCCACCGGCGGCGCGGCATAGGGAATGCCGCGATAAACCTGAATGCCGGGGTTCCTGCCAGGCGCTCCCGCCAGCTGCCCCTGCTCCACGCGGACAGGATCGGCAAGCGCCGCAAAAGATGTCAGCACCACGATGAATCCTGTAAGAACGATATGGAGCCATTGCTGCATAAGCGGTAAGTCCTCCTCCGGCTAATTAGCCAGGTTATTGTATGCAACGTCGACAAAATGCGCCATGGCCCAAAGCCCGGAGCCGCGGGCCAGACAGCTGGCGGATGTAGAGTGTTTTGTTTCTGAATACATGTTTCAGTCAAACAGCAGCTATGTTTTCCTGAAATTCCCCGGCTAATGAAGTCTGCCGATGTGTGCGCAGTTTGTTTACTCTATTGCTGAAAGTGGTTCTATCAACAGGGAGTGAACGGTACAAATCGTTTTCGTCTCTTTTATAATTTTTTGTATGAATGAAACGGATGCAATTCTTACTGAACTGATAGACCAGCGTGACCGGATCGTGGCGGCCATTGAGGCCCTTTCCGGCAATAGCACGGCAAAAAGGGGCCGGCCGAAGAAAGCAGCGGGGACCCGCATCATGTCACCCGCCGCCAAAAAGCGGATCTCCGACGCAGCCAAAGCGCGCTGGGCCAAAGCAAAGAAAGAAGGCAGGAACTCACTCTAAGCCTGCCAACGGCCTGCACCCCTTTACAACCCGAACCCCAAAAGCCGCTTCCCTGGGAACGGCTCCACGATGAGTCAGGGGCTTGCAAAAGCTCCTGATTACAGCTCATCTCTGAATTCTTCACGACTCCTGCAACTACGCCACCGAGCGCGAGGTAAAAGAGGCGCCCAGAAACTCAGCCGCAAAATTCTCATTGACTCGATTAGCAAAACGAAGTTAGGCCAGCCCGGTCCTGTTAAAGCCATGCTGGGGCAAATCCGGTCTTAGGCATTAGGCCGTCAACCCCTGACGGTTTGCCTTGCATGTCATCCAAAGTTTCCTCCAGGATGAGCAGTTCATTTTAGGCTTTGCTTCTTTCCTCTCCGCGGCCTCTCCGGTTATGCAGGTAGTTATTCCATTTTGAAACAAAATACCCACCCGCAAAAAATATTCCAATGATTCAAAGGAATCCAATGATGCCTGTCGTTTTATGACCACTGGAGGCACACGAGTGTTACTTCGGCGGGACGCAACCTGCCGTTGTGCGTGGGTCCCATCGACAGAGAACCGTTGAAGATGGCGTAAATCCGCCTGGTCGCCGGAAATAAAACGCGGAGGCAAAGATGCCGCCGCGGACGAAAGACCGGCCGCTGTCCTGGCGGATGCGAATGGAGCTCAATTGAAAAAGGAAAACAAGAAAATGCCTGATACGGAACGAACAGAACGTCAACACAGCACCCATTCCGATCCAAAAATTTTCACCGCACACCTGGTGAAAGACCCGGCCAATCCACCGGATGTTTTTTTGCTTTGCGGATATCCGGGCGACTCCTCCCTCGAAAACCATACCCGCCTTTACCTCAACGCCGAATTATCGGATTACTTTGAGGTGCCGGACGAAGCAATCCTGCACCAACAGGCTGCTCCCGCACAGCTCGACCCGCTGGGGGCCCGATATTTCTGGATTCAGCGCGGCGCGGAGCTCATTCGTAAAGGGCACCAAAAAGCCGATGCCAAATCCCGCTTCTTCTGCGGAGATGTGCAGAAGAATTACTGGTCCGGATATGCACCGGCCCCCGCTCCCGCCGCCGGGGACACCAAAGTTTGCCCACCCAATCACTAACCATCCGGCTCAGTTTGCCATTGCCCCGTAACGGAGCATGGTGGTCCGCCACTCATGTACCCACGCGGGTTACACCTCACCCATGAATCAACAACCGTGATGAAAGGAGTTTCTCCGAATGAATACCCAGTTGCCGGAATGTATTCCGGCGAGTCTTCACTGTACCCCCATTGAGCCTTGTCCCACCATTTGGCCTCACTGCCCTGGCCCGGCCGCAGGCAATCCAGGACCGGTAGGTCCGACCGGAATTCAGCATTGCACCATTGCTCCAGCCTTTTGTGGTAACACGGCGTGGCATGGCTGCCAGATCGGTTATACGGGGTGGCTCACCTGTGTTCCGCCCGCGGGCATGCCTCAACCCGGCACAATCGGCCCAACGGGATGGCACACCTGCTCTCCCGCTACCATCTGCCCTCCGGTTGCAACAGCCACTCAACCTGGCATAACCAACCCAACATTGCAGACCCACTGCTTTATCTGCCCGCCGCCTCAGCCTGGCTTTGTCGGCCCCACGGGTGTCCAGCACTGCACAAGTTCTCCACAAACCTGCGGCAACACCGCCTGGGGTTGCCCGATTGGTCCCACCGGATGGCACACCTGCTCTCCCGCTACCGTCTGCCAGCAGGTAACCGGACCAAACGTCTGCATTACTCCTCCGCCTACTCAGTTCTGTGTTACTCAGGTGGTCTGCATTACTCCTCCGCCTACTCCACATCAGCCCTGTTTAGGTCCTACAGGGTGGCACACGTGTGTTCCTCCCGCGGGCGCAGCCCAATTAGGCACGCAAACGGCAGCTACTGTATGCACCCAATTTGGCTGCCATATCCAGGCCACACCCCTTTGCCCGCCCGCTGTCGGCGCGGCCCAGGCCCAACCAGGCCCAATCGGCCCAACCGGCATCCAGCACTGCACCATTGCTCCAGCTTATTGCGGTAACACTGCCTGGCATGGCTGCCCGCCTCAGCAGCAACACACACAAGCTACTGTGTGCACGCAAATTGGCTGCCAACCCCAAACGCACGTCTACGCCACCAATTGCGCACCCGCAACGGTGTGCCCGCAACCCACAACCCTTTGCCCGCCGCCCGCTGGCGTGGCTCAGGCCCAACCAGGTCCAATTGGCCCAACCGGCATCCAGCACTGCACCATTGCTCCAGCCTATTGCGGTCATACGGCATGGCATGGCTGCCCGCAGCAAACGCTGGCCACCGTCTGCACTCAACTCGGCTGCCCGCCTCACACCCACGTCTACGCCACCAGCTGCCCACCCGCAACGGTGTGCCCGCAACCCACAACTCTTTGCCCGCCGCCGGCTGAAGGAGCGAACCAACCCGGCGCCGTCGGACCGACCGGAATTCAGCATTGCACCATTGCTCCGCCCTACTGCGGTAATACTCACTGGGCCGGATGCAATCCGCAAGCTGGTCCGACGCCTTCGGCGGTAAGTCAGTGCCCAGGCTGCGGTCCGCTTTCTCATGTACCGTATTGCCCCACGGTTCCGCCGTTGTGCTTCCACACAGTTGCACCGCTGTGCTAACTGAACCATAACCGGTGGCCGCGCCATCATGGGCGGCCGCCCTGATTCATTTAAGGATGCCTGCATGTATTTGACGTCTACCAATATCGCGCATTATCTGCTGCAGCGTGGCCGGCTGGCGCCTGAAGCCATCGTGAACGGGGACCTCCTGGTGACCGAGGCCGGACGGCGCAACCGCAATTTCAAGGTGATACAAAAGAAGTTTCCACCTGGACTTTTCGTAAAACAGATTCGCACGCCGGAAGCCCAGGCGATGATCACTCTGCAGCGAGAAAGCACGTGTTACCGCCTGGCCCAGTCCGGCGAAGAGTATCGCGCCCTCGCCAAACTCATGCCTCGGTTTGTCGATTACGATCCGGCCCGTTGCGTACTCGTTTTGGAGTTACTGCCGGATGCCATGAATCTTTCCGAGCATCACCAGCGCCTGCAAAAATTTCCGGAGGAAATCGGCGAAATGCTGGGACGCGGATTAGGCACATACCATTCCGATGCCGGGCGAGCCTTCAGCATGCAGACCGACAAGTCCACCTTTGCCTGCATGCCTCCGTGGATTCTCTCGCTGCACGCAAGCGGTCCGGCCATGTTCCAGCAACTCAGCGGCGGGAATACCCGGCTGATCGAGGTTCTGCGACAGGCCCCGGCCTTTGCTCAAAGGCTGGAAGAGCTTCGCCAGGAATGGCGCTCGGAAACGCTGACCCACGGCGACATCAAATGGGAAAACTGCATGGTCTTTCCCGCCGCGGACGGCAAACTCGATTTCCGCATCGTCGACTGGGAGCTGTGCGATATCGGTGATCCAGCCTGGGATGCAGGTTCCGTGCTGCAATCGTATCTGGTCTGGTGGATCTTCTCCATGCCGGTGCATTCCGAGTCCCAGCCAGGGCGGTTCATCGAACAGGCCGGGCATAAGCTCGAGGACATGCAGCCGGCCATGCGGATGTTTTGGAATTCCTACCGGAATGCTCGCGGCCTCTCGCAACAGGACTCGGACGCCCTTCTTCTGCGCTGCGTTCGCTATGGCGCCGCGCGAATGGTGCAGACGGCCTTCGAGCAATTGCATATTGCCCCGCAGCTCAACAACTATGCGGTCACCCTGCTGCAGGTAAGCCTCAATATCCTCAACGAACCATGGCAGGCAGCCAAAGATCTTTTTGGTTTGCCCGCAGGAAAAACACAATGAGCGAATCCATCATCCAAACGCTGCAAGCTGTTGTTTCGGCGGTAAATATCCATTCCGCATCGTCGTTTTCATTTGCCGGCGGCGCTCCGGTGAATGTGGGGCCGAACGGCTTCGGTCAGCCGAAGGAGGTACCCCCGCAAACGCCCGCCCAGCCACTCATACAGGCCCTGCAAAGCACTCTGTATTCCTCCTGCTATGTGAGGCCCTTCGACCCTTCCGGCAGTTTCGCGGACCTGGGGACATTGCAGGCGGCCTTCGACCCCGGCTTTCATGTGCGACTCTCGCAGGCCAATGGCAGCCGAGACCGCTGGGAGCCGGGCTGGACCATCCACCAGCTTGGGCAGGGCGGCATGATCTTCGTTCATAAAGGCGAACGCCACCGGGCTGTCCAGCCAGGTGAATTCGCCGGCGCGGGCATGGCTCCGCAGCCGAACCAGATGGTCAGCCTTCAGGTACTGCGCGAGTCTTTTCAGTTGCAACCGGGCTTCTATTTCGTGTTCGGAGAAACCATCTCCGATCAGTATGACGATTTCAGCATGGTCCGCTTTTATTTCCACCTCAAACCAGAGGGCGCTCCCCTGCTGATCAAAAAACTTACCACCGACCTCAACCTGTTTCAGATACCTTTCCGCATGAAGTGCCTTACCGATCCGGCACAGTACGTGCGCAGCGACTCAGCCGTGCTGTATGTATCCAGGAGGTTCTTCCGCATTACCGCCGCGCTGCTGGCGCCCCTGGCCGAAGCGCCGTGGCTGCGGCCCGCCACGCCATTTTTCACGAGAAAACTCGCGCCCGGACTCGCGGTGGCGGAAGATCCGGGCAACGGAGAAAGTTTCGGCATGCACCGCTGCCGCATGGTGGCCGAGGGTGTGGTCGATGCGTGGTTGCAGGGGACCCAGTCGCCGGAGGCGCGCATGGCGGCGGTGCGCCAGCGCTTCCTCCAGAATGGCATTGCCCTTGAGCGGCCTTATATGAGCACCGCTTCGCAGGACGTTTTTGAATTCCCCGCCCCGGTTGAATTTTCCCTTGAGAAATCAGAGCGCGCGCAGGCCGCAGGAGCAAAACAATGAATTATCCCAATCACAATACCGAATATCTTCAGGCAGCGGACCGCATCGGGCGGCGCTTGTGCCGCGACGCGGTATGGGCCGGCTCCCGCTGCAACTGGATGGGCTGGTCCATGGAAGCCATGAATGGAACCTGGGCTCCCGCATGGCGCGCCCTCGGCTCCGAACTTTACGGCGGCACGGCTGGGGTTGCGCTTTTTCTGGCGCGGCTGTGGCAAATCACCAGCGACGCTGTTGAACGCTCCACTCTGATCGGAGCTTTGAATCAGGCGCTGGAAGGCGCCTCCGGTCTCGATCCGCTGGTCAAAACCGGTTTCTATTCCGGGACCTCGGGAATTGGCTACGCCCTGATTGAAGCCGGAACAATTCTGGAACATGAGGGCATGGTCCAGCAGGGCATAGAGGAGCTGATTTCTCTGCGGGATGTCGCCCTCGACCGGCGCATGGTCGATGTGATTGCCGGCTCTGCCGGGGCGATTCCGGTGCTCCTGGACATCGGGGAGCGCTTTGGCCGCGACGAGTTAATCGAGACCGCGCGCATTCACGGCAATCATCTGCTGACTCTGGCCCACAAGTCAGAAGAAGGCTGGTCGTGGGACACGATGCAGGTTACCGGCCAAAAAAACCTCACCGGGTACTCCCATGGAACGGCCGGGATAGCTCATGCCCTGCTGGAACTGCATCGCGCAACCGGCGAAGCTCCCTATCTTGAGGCCGCCAGGGAGGGACTTCGCTATGAGCGCACCAGCTTCAGCCCCGCCCATCTCAACTGGCCTGACTTTAGAAAAATGGACCCCTCCGCCGCAGACGCTCCCCCGGTCTACATGACGGCGTGGTGCCATGGCGCACCAGGTATCGGCATGTCGCGTCTTCGCGTTCGCGAATTGCTGCATCAGGACCCCGTTGTTTTAGAAGAAGTGGAGTTTGCCCTTAAGACCACGGCTGCCGCTTTGGCACAGCCTGTCGGCCCCGGCATGGGAAATTACTCCCTGTGCCACGGCTCGTGCGGTAATGCCGAACTCATGATCATGGCCGCCGACCGGCTGGGACGGCGCGACCTGCGCCAGCCTGCCGAGACCCTTGGGCAGATCGGACTGGAGCACTGCTCACGCACCGATCAGCCCTGGGCCTGCGGAGTACAGAATGCCGGCGAAACTCCGGGCCTGCTGCTGGGCCTGGCAGGCATCGGATACTTTTACCTGCGGCTCTACGATTCCAGGGCCGTGCCTTCCGTCCTGGTCTATCCTCACTCGCAAAATTGAGAGGACAGCGAGGCGCCCCGGAATCGGCAACGGTTCGGTCACTGTATCGATGCTGGGGCGCCACCATTTGCCAGGACCAGGGCCGCATTGTGCAGCAGGGGCCTCCGAGCAACTGGCAGCCTCGGGCGGATGCTTTGCCTGGCTGGCGGCAAAGGTATCGCGATCTCTCGACTTCGCGCCCGTCATCCTTTCAGGGAAATACTTCTCCGCGCGCTCCACTCAGGATGGCAGCTGTACACTGCTAATGCGACAGACCATGCGATTCGGCAGAGCAGGTTATTTATCGGTATTGAAAATATCGGCAACCGCCTTCCATTGTCCGTTTTCCTTCTTCCACACCACCACATATTTGCCCTGGACGTTGGTTGGGCTGCCATCTCGGCCATTCACCTTAAGTTCGAAGGTGCCGATGTCATAGGCAATATCGCCACTCTTCGCGACTTCAATTTTGGCCGGAGCAAACTGGAGGTGAAACCCCGGACTACCGAACAGGCCGATCCAGAGCTGCCGGATGTTGTCTGTGCCGGTGGCCAGCGGAGCATTGTAGGGCAGAACAGAGGCGCCATTTCCGTAAAACGAGATGGTCTTGTCGATATCCTTCTCTTCCACTGCCTGCACCCATTCCTTATCGGCACTGCGGATGGCAATCTCATCCTGCGATTGCCTGGAATTCTGGGCAGTCAGGCTACTGCTGAGAAGGGCAGGTAAAACAAGGACAGTGAGCAGAGCTTTCTTCATGGTGGAATCTCCTTAAAGTTGGCGTGACCGCCGACTGTGAAACTGTCCACTCTTACTTTTCCGATGCTCTGCCGGATTTTTTAGATGACCACAAGTATCACCTATGAGTTGACATTTTTAAAGTGGCTGGACAATGACAAATTATGTCATTGCAAAACGGCATCGATTAGTGGTACCACCCAGGAGCATTTCTGAGTGAGATGTGGGAGCCGGTCTTTGACAACTGAAAAGAAGCTATTAGCTGTTGGCCCTTAGCCGTTAGCTTGCAACTCCTGGATTGACTAATGCCCCGGGGATGCTTTTTCTGTCTCGCTACGGGGTTCACCTCATCCCCTGTGATATCCCTTGGGATGTTTGGAGCTAAGTCCTTTAAACCTTGCGATGGGGATAGACCAGGAGGGGGGTAGGCAAGGTCCCCAAAAGCGGGCTTTACCACTGAAAAACAGCTATTGGCCGTTGGCACTTAGCCGTTAGTTTGTTCCCCCTGGGGGATGGTTTTTTCGAGCTCTGCTCTGGGGGCGTCGGGTTGAGACTGGCCTGCCGTCTTACGCTGCTGCTGGTATTTGACGATTCCAAAAATCAAAAAGGGCAGCAGCACGGCTACGACCCACAACTTGGCTGACGTGCGGATCTTTTCGTCTTTTTCCCAGCGAAACAGCTTGATGGCTACGGTGGCGCCCAACGCACCGGCCAGCAACAGTATGCCTACCAGGCCACGCTGGGCATACAGCCCCTGGTTTTGCCACAACATGTTCTGGATGCCTCTGACCAGATACGTGGCCGGAATAAAGTTGGAAATAAACTGCATGGTGGCAGGAAATACGTCGGCGGGAACGGTGGCGCCGCTAAAAAAGATCATGGGGACGTAGCAGATCTGGACCAGAATCTGCCCTTCCTGCATGGAATTGGCAACCGAGGCGATCACCATGCCGATACCGCGAAAAGCCACCATGCCCACCGAAATAAACACAAGAATTTCCAGCAGATGGCTGGGCCACGGCATGGCGTATTTGTAATGCGAGACCACGAACACAAAAATGATGTACGGCATGAAGATCAGCCATGACGTGATCATCGAGGCCACCATCAGCGGCGCGGGCGTGATGGGCGTGACCTTGTAGCGCCGCAAAATATTCGTCTCGCGCTCCTGTATGGCGCGCATGCCGGCGCCAAACAGGCCGTTGCCCAGAACGCCCATGGTGATGACCATGGCCAAAACCTGGTAGATTCTATGCGGGTCCTGGCGCACGCGCATGAACGCGAGATAAATAAAAAAGAACATGAGCGGGAAGAGATAATTGAAAATAATCACCGCACGCAGGCGCAGGGCCAGCTTCAGGTCAATCTTCATCAGCGCAAGATAAGGTTTCATGTAATTAGTCCCGCAGCCTTTTTCCGGTAAGTTCCACGAACACATCTTCGAGAGTGGGCTTTTTCAAATGGACGTCTTCGAGCTGCATGTTCTGCTGGTCCATCCAGCGCATGATCTCAAACAAGGTCTGCGCCGGACGGGAAGAATAAGCCGTGAGCTGCCGGCGAGACTCATCCAGCGTGACATCGACCGCGTTGGGCCATGGCGGCAATGGCTGGTTGACAGGCTCGGAGCAAGTAATCTGTATGTGCGACTGGGTGCGGCTTTTTTGCTGCAGTTCGCGCGGCGTTCCCATGGCGACGATTTTGCCTTCGTCGATGATGGCCACGCGGTCGCAGAGCCGTTCCGCTTCTTCGATATAGTGCGTGGTCAGCACCACGGTGCGGTTTTCCGCCCGCATTTCCTCGATCAGCGAGTGGATCTCAAGGCGGATCTGCGGGTCGAGCCCGGTGGTCGGCTCGTCGAAAAACAGCACCTGCGGGTCGTTGACCAGCGCGAGGGCCAGCGCCAGCCGCTGCTTTTGGCCGCCGGACAAAGTGTCGTAATACGCGCTGCGCTTCTCCCACAATTGCAGGCGGTGCAGAAGCTTTTCCGAGCTGAGACTGCGCGTGTAAAACGACGCAAACAGGTCCAAAGCTTCCTGCACGCGAATCTTGGCCGGCAAGTTCGTCGCCTGCAGGCACACGCCGATGCGGTCTTTGAGCTGCTGCGTTTGCCGTTCCGGATCGAAGCCGAGCACCCTGGCTTCACCGCCGCTGCGCGGGCGCAGCCCCTCAAGGATTTCCACGGTGCTGGTCTTCCCTGCGCCGTTGGGGCCCAGCAGGCCAAAAACTTCGCCTGCCCGCACTTCAAAGTCGATACCTTTGACGGCTTCCATATCGGCGTAGCGCTTTTGCAGCTTTTGTACGGAGATGACGGAATCAGTATTCATGAAAGTCTGTATAGAGTATTCAGGGAAGCGCAAAAGAGCAAATGCGCTCCGCGCCTGCACCAAACTGCGGTAAGATTTCCGGTTTCGGCAACAGCGTTTTAGTTTGGAGGAACCTTGCTTAAACGACACTTTATCGCCGTCGTGCTGCTGCTTCTTTTCCGGCTGGCCCAGGCCCAGAACGCCGATCCCCGGCTGCTGGCCGAGATTAACAAAATCCAGGCTATTGATAACCATTCACACCCTCCCAAACTGACCGGACCGGGTGAGAAAGACGACGAGTTTGACGCTCTGCCCTGCGATCCTCTGGAGCCGAGCGATCCGACTACTATCGGCAGACCCGGCAATCCGCAGTTTCTGGCCGCGTGGAAGGCGCTGTATGGCTATCCGTGGAATGATGCCAGTCCGGCCCACGTTCAGGAGCTGCTGCAGATGAAGCAGCGCGTCATGCAGCAGCAAGGCGACAACTACGCCATATGGGTGCTGGACAAGCTGGGCATCGAATCCGAATTCGCCAACCGGGTGGCGATGGGGCGCGGACTCAGCTTTCCGCGCTTCCGCTGGGTGCCGTTCGATGACGCACTGCTGATGCCACTCAACAATGCCAGCGTCGCCAGTGAGACGCCGGACCGCAAATTCTTCTACTCGCGCGAAGAAATGCTGCTCCGGCGCTACATGAAGGATTTAAGCATCAACGGCCTGCCCGCGACCCTGCAGGAATATACCGCGAAGATCGTGACGCCGACGCTGGAGTCACAGAAGCAACAGCGAGCGGTGGCCATTAAATTTGAAGCTGCCTACCTGCGTTCACTCAACTTCGGGCCGATCCCCGCAGACCAAACCGCCACGCTCCACGAAGCAGAGGCGATTTACGCACGCTATGCCGGCGGTGGTGTGCCGCCCAGGGACGATTACCTCAGGCTGCAAAATTATCTGCTTCGCTACATCGCGCGCGAGGCCGGCCGGCTGGGGCTGCCGGTGCATTTTCACACGGGCGGCGGCTGCGGGACGTACTTCATGCTCAATGGAGCCAATCCCGTGAACCTCGAATCCATTCTGAACGATGCCAGCCTGCGCAAGACCACGTTTGTCCTGCTGCACGCGGGCGCGGGGGCTTTTACCAAACAGACGGCGTATCTGATGATGAAGCCCAACGTCTATGCCGATATATCCGAGCAAACCTGGCTTATCTCCACGCGCAAGCTGAGCGAGGTGCTGCGCGACTTTCTGGAGTGGTATCCGGAAAAGACCCTGTTCGGTACCGACCTGTATCCCAATACGCCGGAAATCAACTGGGAAGAAGTTGGCTGGCAGACCAGCACGTCGGCGCGCGAAGCCCTGGCCATTGCACTCACCGGCATGATGCAGGATGGCGAGATCACGCGGACCCGCGCCCTGGAGCTGGCCCATATGGTGCTGCACGATAACGCAGCCAAACTCTATGGGCTGCAAAAAGAACCGGCCAATCCCGTCTCAAAATAAGACAAAATACGCGAGGAATGGCCTTTGGCGCTAAATTGTGCAACTTAATACTTGACTTGAGACTCTTTGGCTGCAAAACTCGATTATGTCCAACCAGGTGAGTTGGGAGGTGTAATTCCATTGGCTGAGGTCAGATTGCAGGAGGGTGAACCTCTTGAAAATGCCCTGCGCCGGTTCAAACGTAAGGTCCAGCAAGAGGACATTATTAAGGAAGTCAAGCGGCATTCCTTTTATTTGAAGCCCGGTGAGAAACGCCGGGTGAAAGAAGCTCTGGCGCGCAAACGTAATCGCAAGAAGGCACGCAAAGAGCAGGATTAGTTCATGGCAGTGCGGACCGCCATCTTTACCCCGGAGGGCGGTCCGTTATAAGCAGTTTGTATTTCATATGGCTGTCAGCACTTATTAGGTTTGGCGGTAACCCGCGGAATATCGCGGCGCCGAATCTGTAGGCCGACCCACTTTGAAAATCCTCGCAGCTCATACGTTGTTTTCTGGATTCCCGAGGTGGGCAGAAAAGGGGGCGTCTCTCAATGGAGTTCGAGGACAAGGTTCTCAAGTGTGTGGACTGCGGTGGAGACTTTATATTCACAGCCGGTGAACAACTTTTCTTTCACGATAAACAATTCAAAAACGAACCTAAACGCTGCCGGAACTGCAAAAGCAAGCGGGCACAAACCCTGGGCTTTCCGCAGCGCAGCGGGGGCAATGCCGAGCGCGTAGAAACAAAAGCGATTTGCTCGGGATGCCAGAGGGAAACGACCGTCCCGTTCAGACCATCGCAGGGACGCCCCGTGTACTGCCGTGAATGCTTTCAGCACCGGAAAGCAGCTTCGGCGGCCTCGGCATAAGACACTTCAGCTCTCTGTATCGGGCTCAAGGTAAAGGCACGGAAATGAAGTGTGTCTTTTAGCTGACTTTCTTTTTCACTGATTACGCGGGCTTCCGCGCCGCCTGGCCTTTTAGATTTTTGCTCGCCGGCTCTTTGCTGGCCATACGCGCGCTGGAGTGGCGGGTATCTTCATGCTGAATGAGAAGCACCTCAATCTGCCGCAGCAGATCGCTGGTGTTCATAGGCTTTACCAGCATGGATTGCGCGCCTTCCGATTTCCACTCGCTGCCCAACGGGGGATAAGCCGTCAAAATTGCGGTCGCCGGATCATAGTCAGTTGCCTTGGCCATGCGAATTACGTCATAACCCGCGCGATCATGCTCCATCCTCATATCGGTAATGACCATGTGATAGATACCGGACTTGAGCTTGGCAATGGCTTCTCTCGAGGAAGCGGCAGTTTCCACTTCAAAGCCATGGGTCTCCAGTACGGCTTTCAGGGTCAAAAGAATCGCTAGCTCATCGTCGACTAAGAGGATGCGTCGCTTCATAACAAATCTCCGGGGAAATAAAAGCGCAACTGGCAAGCGCTGGATGAGATGCATGCGGGAGCTCTTTTGGTTGCGAGCACCCGTAAGAGCGAACAACGTGTGATTGTTATAATACATCCGTGCCGGTTTTTTTTGTACAGAACTTTGGCTGCCGCGCCACACAGGCCGATGGCGCCAGCATTGAGCAACAGCTTCTGGAAAAAGGACTGCACCGCGGCGTCTCCGCCAACGAAGCCGATCTTGTCGTCCTGAACACATGCACTGTGACGGCAGCCGCCGACCAGGATGCACGCGCAGCCATTCGCCGCGTACACCGGACAAATCCTGAGGCTAAAATTCTGGTCACCGGCTGCTACGCACAGCGGGCTCCCGAAGAAATTGCCGCACTGCCCGGGGTCACGTGGGTGGTTGGCAATTCACATAAACAGCAAATTCCGCAGATTGCCACCAGTTCATCGCCGGCTGATTTTGTGTCTCTTGAATCAGTCGCTCTCTCCGGCCCCGCATTCACTTTGGTGGGCGATATCTTCGCCCATACCGAACTGATTGCCGCTCCGGTATTCGATGCCGAAGGCATCGCGGAAAAAACGCGCCCCAACCTGAAGGTCCAGGATGGCTGCAATAATCGCTGCTCCTTCTGCATTATTCCCAGCGTTCGCGGACAAAGCCGATCTATGAAGCTGGACCGCGTGCTGGAAGAAGCGAGCGCGCTCGTGGCCGCCGGATATCGGGAAATTGTGCTCAGCGGCATCAACCTGGGCCGCTGGGGACGCGACCTGGACGCTCCTCTCCGCTTTGAACAGCTTCTGCGCGCGCTTCTCGAACATACCGGCATTGCCAAAATCAGAATCAGCTCCGTCGAGCCCATGGACTGGAGCGACGAACTGATCGAACTGGCGGCTGGTTCTTCCAGAATCGCCAAACACGCGCACGTTCCTTTGCAGTCCGGCAGTGATCGAATTTTGCGCGCCATGCACCGCAGATACCGCCCCTGGCACTACGCGGAGAAGATTCGCAAAATTTATGAAGCCATGCCCAATGCCGCAATCGGGGCCGACGTGATGACGGGCTTTCCTGGCGAAACCGATGAACTGTTTGAAGAAAATCGCGACTTCATCGAGCGCCTGCCGTTCACTTATCTGCATGTCTTCACCTACTCGTCGCGTCCGGGAACCCATTCCGCCGCCTTGCCGGATCAGGTCCCGGTAGAAATCGCCCGCGAGCGCACGCGAATCCTGCGCGATCTTGCGGCGGAGAAGAATCTCAGGTTCCGGCAGCGCTTTGTGAACCGGACGCTGGAAGCCATCTCTCTGCAAACAGGCGATGCGGACTTCACCGAAGCTCTGAGCGACAACTATCTGAAAGTGCGCATTGCCGGACGGCATCCGGCAAATGAGTGGATGAAGGTAAGAGTCACGGAAACAGAAAACGATGGTCTTGCGGCAGAGGCAGTCGCCTGCAGCCACGCCACATCAGACACACTTTGCGAAAATTTTGCGTAGAGACGTGTCACGGCCACGTCTCTGCTCTTGAACCATGAATTTCGCCGGTAAATGTCGCTGCATCCCCATGCTATAATTTTCAAGTCCTGCACTGTGCCTGCCGTGATACGGTGGTATTTCCATAAAGCAGCCTGTCGGACAATTCAGGAGGATCGCATCGATAAACGTTTTATTCGCATGAATGAGCGCATCCGCGCCAGAGAGATTCGCGTGATTGACGCGGACGGCAATCAGCTTGGCGTTATGCCACCGTTCGAAGCGCTTAAGAAAGCCCGCGAGCAAAACCTGGATCTGGTAGAGATTTCTCCCACGGCCAACCCGCCGGTTTGCCGGATCATGGATTACGGGAAGTTTCTTTACGAACAGGAAAAGAAAGACCGGGCGGCGAAGAAGAACCAAAAGCAGATCGTTCTGAAGGAAGTAAAATTCAGCGTCAACGTGGACGAGCACGATTACGTGACCAAAAGAAATCACGTACTGCGATTTCTGGAGGAAGGCGACAAGGTAAAAGCCAGCCTGCGTTTTCGCGGACGCGAAATGGCCCACCAGAACCTGGGGCGCAACGTACTGGAGCGTCTGATCAAGGAAGTGGGCGAGAAAGGTATTGTGGAGTTCAGGCCGCGCATGGAAGGCAATACCATGCACGCGATCATTGCGCCGCCGCGGCAGATCGCTGGCGCTAAAAAACCGGAAAAGCCGGCCCAGCAGCAGGCTCCCGCGGCCAGTGTCGGACACTAGAGATTCCGAATTAAGAAAAGAGACTTTTGAGCCGTGATGCAGGCGGTTCAGGAACAGATTATGCCCAAACTAAAGACGCACACAGGCGCTGCCAAACGCTTCAAGAAAACTGCGACCGGCAAGATCAAACGCAGCAAAGCGTTCAAGCGCCATATCCTTACCTCCAAAGCCAGCAAACGCAAACGCCAGCTTGATTCAGAAACTCTGGTGAGCGATGCGGATGCGCCCAAGGTCCGGAGAATGATCCCGTACTAGGCCAACCGCCTGGATTACGAGACAGAGTCTGGCCCGCCTGAGAAATCAGCGCCGAGGCCGGACCTGAAACAAAAAGAGTGTGAAGAGGGCCGGCAATATCCTTCCCTCCAGCCTCTGATAACCGCCGGAGATTCCGGCAGCAAAAAAGGAGCAGTAACATGCCTCGCGTAAAACGTGGTACTAAACGCCGCCAGCGCCGCAAAAAGATATTAGAGCGCGCGAGTGGCTATTTCCTTACAAAATCAAAACTTTATCGCGCCGCCAAGGAATCGGTGGAGCGCGGCCTTAAATTTGCTTACTCCGGACGCAAGCAGAAGAAGCGCCAGTATCGCTCCATCTGGATCGTGCGTATCGGCGCCGCCGCCCGCATGCACGCCATCAGCTACAGCCAGTTCATCAACGGCCTGAAAAAGGCCGGCATAGAACTGGACCGCAAAATTCTGGCCGACATCGCCGTAAACGATGCACCGGGTTTTGCCGCTCTGGCGGAGAAGGCCAAACAGGCCAACGCAGCAGCAGCGTAAGCAATTCGCTCAATACATCGACCGCAAAGGACACGAAGGTTCACGAAGGAATTGCAGAAGTAAGACCTTTGTGTTTCCGGCTGTGTCCTTTGTTGTTCAATTACGGAATGTCCACAGCGAAGAGCGACATATCCAGGACATAACTGCCGTGGATAATTAATTTAAGCGCCGCAGGCGCGGCATATTGAGCCCAGCCCGTAAGGGCTGGGAAAGCGGTTCCACAAATCAGATGGCCTATACCGTTCCCAAACTCGAGGACTATTCACCCGCCGCGCTGGACAGCGCTGTTCACGAACTGCTCTCGGCTCTCCGCCAGGAAGCGGATGCGGTTCGCTCGGAAAATGAGTGGAAGGAATTTCGCGACCGCTGGATGGCGCGCAAGAACGGGATTCTCACCCAGATCAACGACCTCTGGCTGAAAGCTGCTCCCGGCCCTTCAAAAAGAGAGGCAGGCGCGCGAGTCAACCAGCTCAAGTCCGAGGCGGAGCACATCATCGACTCCGCGCAGCAGAGGGCTTCCGGCTCGGCGGCTCAGATGCGAACCGACCTCGAGCGTCTCGACATCACTCTGCCCGGCATCCGCCGGACGCTCGGCGCCGAGCATCCCGTCATGAAGACGATGCACGAGATCGTCAGCGTCTTTCGCGCCATGGGATACTCCGTGGCCGAAGGGCCGGAGGTAGAGACGGATTATTACAATTTCGAGTCGCTGAATTTTCCGCCGAACCATCCGGCGCGCGACACACAGGACACCATCTTCATCGCCGGGCAGGAAAAGAAACAGCAGCGTGACCGCCTGCTGCTGCGCACACATACCTCGCCGGTACAGATTCGCGTAATGGAAAAACAGCCGCCGCCGGTGCGCGTGGTGATTCCGGGAAAGGTGCATCGCGCGGATACCGCCGACGCCACGCACTCGCCTGTCTTTCATCAGGTGGAAGGGCTTGCCGTGGATACCAATATCACATTCAGCGACCTGAAGGGCACGCTGGACCACGCCATGAAATCTCTGTTTGGATCGAGCGTGAAGACGCGGTTTTACCCTTCCTTCTTCCCTTTCACCGAACCCAGCGCCGACGTGCAGATTACCTGCTTCAAATGCGGCGGCAAGGGATGCCGCCTGTGCAAGATGAGTGGATGGATCGAACTGCTGGGCTGCGGCATGGTGGATCCCAATGTTTTTGGCTTTGTGGAACACAATGGTTATGACGCCAACAAAGTGAGCGGCTTCGCCTTCGGCATGGGCGTGGAGCGCATCACCATGCTGAAATACGGCATTGATGACATCCAGTTGTTCTACCAGGGAGATGTTAGATTTCTGGAGCAGTTCATGTAAGCAAGCAGTCAGTAGTCAGTAGTCAGCACTCAGCACTCAGTCCCTGAGCGGAATTGTTTCATGAAAGATTTTCGAGACTTAAAGGTCTGGGAAAAAGCACATGAGCTGGCTTTGGCCTGTTATCGGGAAACCAGCGATTTTCCCAAACAGGAAATGTTTGGCCTGATATCGCAAATTCGCCGTTCTGGTTCTTCCATTGCGGCGAATATTGCCGAAGGGTGTGGCCGCCGTGGAAATGCCGAGTTCAATCGGTTTTTACAGATTGCAATGGGTTCTGCAAGCGAACTTGAATATCATCTTCTGTTGTCTCGAGATCTGGGCTTTTTGACTTCGGTTCGTCACACTCACATAGAAGGACAGGTCACAGAGGTAAAGCGCATGCTTGCCTCTCTGATCCACAAAGTCGATTCAGAGAGAAATCGCTCTGCCGGCTGAATGCTGAGTGCTAATTGCTGAATGCTTTTATTGAGTAAACAATGAGAATTTCTCCCCAGTGGCTTCGCGAATTTACTGACCTGAAGGTCGATGACCGCCAGCTTGCCGACGATCTCACTCTGGCTGGTGTTGCGGTGGAGTCCGTTCGTGAGCAGGACGGCCAGCTCTTATTCGAAATGGAAATTGGCACCAACCGTCCGGACGCCATGTGCCATTACGGCGTCGCGCGCGAGTGCTCTGCCATCTACAACACGGCGCTCAAGCCGGTTGCGCCGCGGTTTCACCATTTCAATCCCGCTGCCGCTCCGTTTCCCATCGAGATTCAGGACGCCAAAGGCTGCGCTCGCTACACCGGGCGGGTCATTCGAAATGTGCAGATCGGGCCATCCCCGGCGAAAATTCTCGATCGCCTGAAAATCGACGACCATGGCGGCGTCAGCAATGCCGTGGATGCCAGCAATTACGCGCTGATGGAAATAGGGCATCCCACGCATGCGTTCGATCTGGACAGGCTGGAAGGCGGCAGGATTATCGTCCGCCGCGCACGCCTGGGCGAAACGCTCAAAACTCTGGACGGCGTTGACCGCAAGCTGGATCCTGAAGACCTGATCATCGCCGACGCGGCTCGGCCCGTGGCTCTTGCGGGAATCATGGGCGGGCTCGATTCCGCCATCTCCGGCTCCACCAAAAACATTCTTATTGAAGCCGCATGGTTCGATCCGGCTACGGTCCGCAAAACCGCGCGCCGGCTGGGCATGCATACCGATGCTTCCCACATCTTCGAACGCGGCGCGGACTGGGGCGCAACCCGTCTGGCTGCCGACCGTGTGGCCGAACTGATCCTCGAATTTGCGGGTGGCGAACTGGAAGGCGAGCCGGTGGATGTGATCGCCCGCCATCTGGTGCGCTACAGCATATGGCTGCGGCGCAGCGAGATTCTTCGCCTGCTGGGGCAGGAGATTCCCGAAGAAACGGTTGTTCGGATTTTGGAGCGGCTGGGATTCAAACTCACTCCGGTAACTCCGGCGAAAACGGAAATTCTCGAAAAGCTCCGGGCCGCGGAGACACCGGAGCAGAAACAGGCGCTGGTTTTGGAAGCGGTGCGCGTATCGGAGATTACGGGACTTGCGGCGGAAAGAATTCTGCCTCTGATTGCCGCGTCCCACAACTGGGGCCCGAGCTGGATGGTGGACTTGCCCACCTGGCGCCTGGATATCGAGCGCGAAATCGATCTCATTGAAGAGATCGCCCGCGTCTACGGCTACAACAAATTTCCCGACACTCTGCCCGCTTTTTCCGGCGGCGTGGTCGAGCCTGCGAACGCAGACAAGAAGGCCAAAATCCGCTCTACCCTGCTGGCTCTGGGATACAACGAGGCCATCTCTCCCACATTCATCGCGGAAGCCGAGGCCACGGAGTTTTCCAGTTCAACCGTGGTCCCGCTGGCCAATCCCCTGAGCAACGAGCAATCCGTCATGCGGACGTCGCTGGCTCCAGGAATGCTCAATATGCTCTCCTGGAACCTGAATCGCGGAACTTCTGACGTGCGCCTGTTCGAGACAGGTCATGTGTTTTCCTCGCCGGGCTCTTCGCCTGGACAGGCTGTACAGGAAAACCCCATGCTCTGCCTGGGCGCAACCGGACGCGCTCTTGAACCCAGCGTACATGGGCCAGGACGCGCTTACTCGTTCTTCGACCTCAAGGGTGACATTGAAACCCTGCTCTCCGCCTTTGATATTCGCAATCTGCGTTTTGAGGCTTCCAGCCGCTGGCATCCTGGCCGGTGCGCCCAAGCCGTGTCCGAGGGCGTGGTCATCGCCGAGTTTGGGCAAATCAGCCATGCAGCCGCGGCCGCGCGCAAGCTGAAACAGGAAATCTGCATTGCGGAAATATATCTGGACCGGCTACTGCGGCTTCCGCTGCGGACGCCGCGTTATCAGGCGCTCTCTAAATTTCCCGCGGTCGAGCGCGATTTCTCCTTCACCTTTGCGGATTCAGTGGGCTTTGACCAGATACAGTCGACGGTGCAGGCGCTGCATATTCCGGAACTCAAAAGTTTCCAGCCAGCCGAAATCTTCCGTGGCGGTACAGTTGCTGCCGGAAAATACTCCATTCTGCTGCGAGCGCAGTTCCAGTCCTCCGAACGAACACTCACGGATGACGAAGTCGCGCAGTGGTGGACAGGAATCATGAAAGCGCTGGAAGCGATTGGCGGGAGTTTGCGAAGCTAAATCATTCGCCGGCACGATTAGCGCGGCCATATTTCTGATAAAAGTTGTTCATAAAGAGCTCTTCCGGATCATATTTCTTCTTTGCGGCAAAGAACTCATCGCTGCCCGGATAAGCCTTGCGTAACTGCGCCTGCGTATAAAAAAGCTGGTAGGGCAGGTAATAGGTCCCGTCCAGGCGCAATGCCGCATCAATGAGTTCGCTCGTGGTCTTTTTGAGGACCAGGCTTTCCTTTTCATTCAGCTTTTGGTTGAAGTAAAGCACGAATGCAAACATATCCTGCTTTGCATAGGGCATGGCTGTAATCGTGTCTTTGTGGACAATGCGCAGCGTGACGTTCAAAAGATTTGCTTTATTTCGCACCACGCTCTCCCGCAACGCGTCAATAAAGTCAGCCATCTTTTCCGGAGGGATAAAATACTCCTGCAGAATGTCCGTATCGGACAACCGGTTTTTCAGATAACCCATGGGGTCGTACATTTCCTGGTTTCTCGAGACAAGGCACGGCTCCTTTTGATTCATGGCCTGGTTTCGTGACACGCAGGCGTGCTCTCGGGGCCCCAGATATTTTTCCAGCCCCCATCTAACCGTGCGGCCGGTTGCCCCGGTCTTGGAAAAGTTAATCACCAGCCGGTCGAGCCACACATGCCGCGGCATCCGGAGTGGAGGCAGTTCTCCTGCATACTCCGTTTTCGTGTAGGTATGAACGGCTGTTTCCCGCAAAAAGCCGGACGGTGAAACGGACAACCTTCCATAGATCAGCCCCACATTCCGGTTGCCCGAGATGTGCTCCCGGTAATAAGCAGGAAAATCCCGGTAATCCAGGTATTGCGTATTGAGCTCGTACATTTCATTGCTTACCAGTTGCAGCCGTACGTCCAGCAGTACTCCAAACAGTCCGTAACCGCCCATCGCCAGGCGGAACAGCTCCGGGTTCTCATCGGGGCTGGCAACTTTGATCTCGCCTGTGCTCAGCATGATGCGAAAGGACTTGACGGTTCCGGCAACAGGACCTGGATCATGGGCTATTCCATGCGCGTTAACGCTTAACGTGCCTCCCACGGTAAAAATATTGATGGATTGCATTGCCTGAACGGCAAGGCCCTGCGGGTCAAGAAACTGCTGAACCTGCTCCCATGTCGCTCCTGCCTGCACAGTCAGTATCTTCTGTTCCTTGTCGAGCTGAAGCTGGTTCATGCCTCTCATATCAACGACCAGGCCGTCTTTGATAAAACTCTGTCCTCCCATGCTGTGGCGCTGCCCGGCGCTTGTCACCTTAAGACGGTTCTCGCGGGCAAATTGCAGGGCATGGGCAACGTCTTCCACGGTTTTTACTTTCACAACGCCGTAAATCGCTGTTTTATTTAAACAGCTGGCATCGTTGATGTATCCACCGGTCTGATCCAGTGCATAAGGACCTGGCGCAACGGACATGCGCATTACGGCTGGTCTGATCTGTCCAGGAGTTCCGGGAAAGATAAAATCGCAGTTTTTTACCCTTAATGGAGGCGCCGCAAAATCGAAAATTTTCTTTGCGGCAAGAACTACAAATGCCCCGGTAATCAGGGCAAATGGAAGCAGTCGCTTGCGAAACGTAAGCATGGCAATTTGAAGTGGCAGCATGGTACCCCAAAGCGGGCCTGTAAATACAGCCTTAAATACATTCTGACAAGTTGTCTCCCGAGGGAGTAAAATTCCCGCCATGCTGACACGCAGAACATTTTTCAAAGCTGCTGGTATGAGCGCCGCCGTGGCTGCGGCGCATGCAGGTCTTCCGAATGAATTTCTGCTCTGGGCTGAACCGTCGCGCGCTCCTCAGCCAGGCGGGCTGATCCTGCTCAACAGCAACGAAAACGCCTATGGCCCTTTTCCCGGCGTTCTCAACATCGGCAATCCATTTCTCGACGCCAACCGCTACCCCGACCATCACAGTGACCGCATTGCGGCACGGCTGGCCGCGCTTTGCAGGGTGCAACCGGAGTGCGTGATTGCCGGATGCGGCTCGACTGAAATCCTGCGCATGTGCGCCGCCGCTTTCACCGGCTTAGGACGGCGGCTGGTGATGCCCTCACCCACGTTCGAGGCAATTGGCCACTATGCCGGCGTCACCGGCGCGGAAATCATCCGGGTCCCGCTCACACCGGACTTTCGCCATGATTTGCCGGCGATGGCGAAGGCGGCAGCTGCGGCCACCGGACTGATTTACATCTGCAATCCCAACAACCCCACCGGCAACATCACGCCGCGCAGCGAGATTGAAGAGTTCATCAAAACGCTGCCCAAAAACGTCTACGTGTTGATCGACGAGGCTTATCACGATTTCGTGCCTGCTTCACCGGACTATGCTTCTTTCATCGACCGGCCCATGGGTGACGACCGCGTGATCGTAGCCCGGACCTTTTCCAAGATTTATGGACTGGCGGGACTCAGGCTGGGATACGCCGTTTCCTCAAAACCAACGATTCAACTTCTGCAGCAGCATAAGCTGGAAGACAGTCTGAACGCCCTGGTCACGCGTTGCGCTCTGCTCGCGCTGGATGACGAGGCCGCCCACCGCCAGGCCCAGCAGCGCAATGCCGCCGACCGCGACGAGTTCATGCGCCAGGCCGGAGCGCGCAAGCTCACAGCTATTCCATCGGCGACCAATTTCATCATGGTGCGGACAGGTCGTCCGATTCGCAGTGTGATCGATCATTTCAAGCAAAACAACATAGCGATTGGGCGTCCCTTTCCGCCGCTCGATACCTATGCCCGCATATCTCTGGGCCTGCCCGGCGAGATGAAAGAATTCTGGAGAGTTTGGGACACATTGTGAGTCGTGTTTCCGGCCTAACCGCGTCATGCTTTCGTTTCATGACGGCAGAATGCGCTATACTGCGCTACAAGTCAGGTTATTTTGCGTAAGGGGTGTGCCGGCATTATGTCAGTCAAAGTGGATCGCGATCTCGAAAATGAAACGGGAAAACTTGCAGGCAGCGAGGATTTTCCCGGTCTGGAAGAGAAAATTTATAAGGCCATCGAGCTGCTGAAATCAGCGCGCGAAGCCAAAGCCGCCGCCGAACGCGATGCGGGCCGGCTGCGTGAGCAACTGGAGCAGCGGGAAGAAGAGCTGGATTTGCTGCGTTCGGAAGTGGTTTCCCTGCGCAAAGAGCGGGAAGATGTACGCTCGCGTCTGGAGAAAATGCTGAAGCAGGTTGACACAATGCTCGTGGAGGCATGAAACCCCAATGATCTCTCATACAATGACGACCACGCAGTTTGATCTGCATGAATATGAAGTCGTGAAGACTCTCGGGCTGGTGCGCGGCATTATCGTGCGCTCCCGGTCGATTGTCGGCAGCATTGGCGCCAGCCTGCAAACTCTCGTGGGCGGCAACATCACCATTCTCACGAACCTTTGCGAGAAGACACGCAATGACGCCTTCGATCTTATGCTGCAGCACGCAGCCCAGCTCGGCGCCAATGCCGTGGTCGGGGTCCGCTATGACGCCACGGAAATCATGCAGGGCGTAACCGAAGTTCTGGCCTACGGCACGGCCGTGGTGGTGCAGCCCAAACAGCAATAACTGTTGATTGCCTGGGAACTCCCCGGCATGAATTAGCTTGACCCGGGGAAAAAGGCCAGGATAATCACTAAAAGAAGTAGTTTGTATTGAGGGAGAGCAGTTTGGCAACACAACCAACGCCAGCGCCGGTCCGAGTTGAGATTTACGATCAGGTTTATAACCTTCGCGGAACCGATGCGGACTACATTCTGAAGCTGGCCGAATATGTTGACATAAAAATGCGCACCGTGGCCGAGCAAACCTCGACCATCGATTCTCTGCGCCTGGCCATTCTCGCCGCCCTGAATATCGCCGACGAATATCACATTTTGAAAAAACGATACGAGGCGCTGGCCGGCGAATATCGCCAGCGCGCGGGCCAGCTCGCCGGCGCACTGGATGAAGTTCTCGAGGATTCCCGGCGTATCGGCTAAAGCGCAAAGCTGTGGGTCGCTTCCCTTCTTTATTAATACCACTATTTCCACTGTCACAATAAACAGCCAGCGGCTGCCTTTGTTACAATCAAAGGTACTCCCAGATAGTATCCTCATGAAATGTCCTTTTTGCGGATTTGAAAATGACAAGGTGGTTGACTCGCGCGAGAGCAAGGAAGGCGAATCCATTCGCCGCCGGCGCGAATGCCTGAAGTGTGAAAAGCGCTTTACCACTTATGAACGCATCGACGAAATCCCTTACATGGTGGTGAAGAAAGACGGTAGGCGCGAGAAATTCGAGCGGCAAAAGGTTTTGGCCGGCGTGCTGCGCGCCTGCGAAAAGCGGCCCATTTCCATGGGGCGCATGGAACAGATCGTCAATGACGTGGAGCAGTACGTGGTGGACTCACCGGAGCGCGAACGCAGTGCCAGCGAAATCGGCGAGCTGATCATGGACAGCCTCCGCCAGATCGACAAAGTCGCCTATATACGCTTTGCCTCCGTGTACCGTGATTTCAAGGATGTAGACGAATTCCGCTCCGAACTGGAGCATCTGCTCGCACTCAAGGACGAGAAGCAGAAACAGCCGAAAGCAAAAACGGGCATCAAGCCCTCCTGAATTTATTTATGACACATAAAGTAACGCTCATTCCCGGTGATGGCATCGGACCCGAAGTAACCGGCGCTGTCGTACGCATTCTCGGCGCATCCGGCGTAAAAATTGACTGGGAAACCATCAACGCAGGCTCGGAAGCGTTTGAGAAATACCGGGAATACATTCCCAAAGAGCTGATTTCATCGATTGAGCGCACGGGCGTCGGACTGAAAGGCCCCGTGACCACGCCGATTGGCGGCGGCTTTGCCAGCATCAATGTAACGCTGCGCAAAAAGTTCGAGCTTTACGCGAACTTTCGCCCCATTAAGAATCTGCCGTCGCTGCCCACGCGCTATCCCAGTGTCGATCTGGTCATCGTGCGCGAGAATACCGAAGGCGAATACTCCGGCATCGAGCACGAAGTGGTTCCCGGCGTGGTGGAAGCGCTGAAGATCATCACCGAAAAAGCCTCCACGCGTATCGCGAAGTTTGCCTTCGCTTACGCCCGGCGGGAAAAGCGCAAACGGATCCATGCCATCCACAAGGCCAACATCATGAAGATGAGCGATGGCCTCTTTCTGGCCTGCGCCCGCAATGTGGCCAAAGATTATCCCGAGATCACCTATGGCGAGCACATCATCGACAATACGTGCATGCAGCTGGTGATGAACCCGTACCAGTACGACGTGCTGGTGATGGAAAATTTGTACGGCGACATCATCTCTGACCTTTGCGCTGCATTTGTGGGCGGACTCGGACTGGTTCCGGGCGCCAATCTGGGCGAAAAATGCGCCATTTTTGAAGCGGTACACGGTTCGGCCCCGGACATTGCCGGAAAAGACATGGCGAATCCGACCGCCGTGCTGCAGTCCGCCATTCTGATGCTGCGGCATCTCAACGAAATTGAAGCCGCGGACCGGCTCCACGCCGCTCTCGAAAAGACATATAAAGAGAAGCTGCATCTTACGCGCGATGTAGGCGGCACGTCCGGTACCAGTGCGTTTGCCGACGCGGTCATCGCCAACATGGAATCGGTGGCCGTAACCGCCTGAGACCGGTTGCCGGAACTGTTTGATACGGAAAAGAAAATGAAACGAATTTGCTTACTGCTCTTTTTGTCTGCCGCGCTATTGCTGACTGGATGCAACAACAGCAATCAACCTGCCAGCACTGCTCCAGCAGCACAACCCGCTGCCGCCGGCAACACCATTGTCGTGGATAAAACCACGGCTGGCTCCGTAACCGGAACCATCAGCTTCAATGGCAAGGAACCCAAATTTCCGCTGCTGGACATGACGGCTGATCCGGGGTGCCCATCGACTCCGCTTATGCCGGAGGTAGTGGTGGCAAAGAACGGAAAGCTGGCCAACGTCTTCGTTTACATCAAAGAAGGCTTGCCTCAGGGCACATTTGCCGCGCCGAACGATCCGGTGGTGCTCACGCAAAAAGGCTGCCGCTATGTGCCTCATGTAACGGGTGTGATGGTGGGTCAGCCATTCAAAATCCTGAATGAAGACCGGGCGGACCATAATATTCATTCGATGTCGACCGGCAATCCGCCCTTCAACGAATCGCAGATGCCCACCGACAAGCCGATCATCAAGACCTTTGCCCAGCAGGAAGTCATGGTGCCGCTCGAATGCAATCAGCATCCGTGGATGCGGGCTTACCTGAGCATTCTGCCGCATCCGTATTTTGCCACCAGCGCGGCGGATGGCACATTCACCATCCAGAATCTGCCTCCTGGCGACTACACCCTGACTGCAGTCCATGAAAAGTACGGTGAACAGACCGTGAAGATCAAGGTAGAGTCGAAGCAAACAGCAAAAGCCGACTTCACTTTCGCGCCGGGAAAATAAAGCTCGGAAAGCGAAATGATGGAACCAGAGATGTTTGGCGTGAGATGCAGCTTTTGTATCTCCCGACCGAGGCATTTCAATTAAGAGATGCCCTGTTCTCCGTTTTTCTCCCGTTTCAGTGATTTACAGGCTCGCAATGAAATTCCTGGGTGATAAAATTGAATGTTTACACCACTCCAAGGAGCAGTTCCCTGTCGTATAAACCTGCGCATCATTGGTTCACGGTTTTTGTTGCCTGCCTCGCTTTTCTCCTGCTGATTGCAGGCGGTTTGGTCACCAGCAACAACGCCGGATTGTCCGTGCCGGACTGGCCCACCACCCAGGGTTCCCTCTGGAAGATTCCTCCCATGGTCGGCGGCGTGAAGTTTGAACATGGTCACCGCATGATCGCGGAAGGCGTGGGACTTCTCACCATCATTGCTGCTATCTGGACATGGCTGGTGGACAATCGCCGCTGGATGCGCCTGCTGACCATTGGCGCGGTTTTGGGCGTGATTTTTCAGGGAGTTCTCGGCGGTCTGACCGTGCTGCATCTGCTGCCTCCCGCCATCTCCACCGCACACGCTGCCGTGGGCCAGACCATGTTTTGCGTACTGGCCGCAATCGCCGTTTTTACCAGTAAAAGCTGGCTGGAAGAACCAGTGGAAAGAATTTCGCGAGAAGATGCGCCACCGCTCATCCGCCATTCCTGGATGTTGATTGGCTTCCTCTATCTGCAGCTGATTCTGGGCGCGGCCTTCCGCCATGTCTGGACCAAACTCGGGCCCACTGGTTCCGGACACTGGCCGGAACACAAGATCATCCACGCTTTTCTCTATCCTCACATTCTCAATGCCTTCATTGTCGCCGGTCTCATTCTCTATCTGGGCATGAGGACGCTTACCCGGCATCGCAATATTGCTCATCTGAGAACCGCGGGGCACGCCCTGCTCATGCTGCTGGTTCTGCAGCTGTTGCTTGGCTTTTCCGCGTACGTGACCCGTGTGGTGAAGGGCGTCAATGAAATTCAGCCCACCTTCGCTCTGGTGGCTACCACCGTGGCCCACATTGGCGTGGGCGCGCTCATTCTTGCTTTTGCTTTTATCTTCACCATTCAGGCACACCGGTACACTCGCACCTCGGCAAAAGCCCCTTCCACCGGCCGTGAGGTCGCTACGGCATGAACACTGCTGTACAGCCATTGCAGGAGCCGGCTGCGGATGCTGTCGTACTCACATCCGGAGTGGTGGCGGATGCTCCGGCGAAAAAGCACTCCGTACTGGGCGATTACGCCCAGTTGTTCAAAATGCGCGTCACCGCGCTGATCGTAATGACTGCCTGGACCGGATTCTTCATGGCCGCGGCCAAAAGCACTGCGCCATCGCTATCCTGGAAGTTGCTGAACGCCCTCCTGGGCATTGGACTCACCTGCGCCGGTTCAGCCGCGCTCAATGAAGTTATGGAGCACGAAATTGACGCGCAGATGCCGCGCACACGCAACCGGCCCTTGCCCGCCAAACGTATGTCCCTAAGCAACGGATGGTTCGCCGGATTGCTGGCAACGCTCTTCGGCTCTGCCTGGCTCGCCGTCACCACCAATGTTCTCACCGGCGTTTTGGCGCTGGCCACGGCGGCCTGTTACCTGTTTTGCTATACGCCGCTCAAAAGAGTTTCACCCATTTCGACCTTTATTGGCGCATTTCCCGGCGCCATGCCCCCTCTGCTTGGCTGGACCGCGGTCCGTGGCTCGGTGGAGAAAGAAGCTCTGGTGCTGTTTGCCATCATCTTCTTCTGGCAGTTTCCCCACTTTCAGGCCATTGCCTGGCTCTATCGCGATCAGTATGAAGGGGCCGGAATCAAAATGCTGCCGGTAGTGGATGCCAGCGGCAAAAGCGTGGTCCGGCAGATGCTCTCGTATGCCTTTGCTTTGCTCTGTGTCAGTCTGGTTCCTGGACTTCTCCACATGGCCGGGGGAATTTACATGGGCGGGGCCCTGCTGCTGGGAGTCTTATTTTTGGCATTTGTGTTCCGGCTGGCATTCACCCAGTTGCCCACGACTTCTCCGGATTCCAGAAAGTTTGCCCGGCAGCTCCTTCAGGCATCGGTGCTGTATTTGCCGCTGGTTTTCGCTTTGATGATGATGAATGTTGTACATCCATGACCATGGCAACCACACTGCACAATGAAATTCATGCGGAGTCCGGACATCTGTCTCCCGCGGTAATCCAGGTCCAGGACCTGCGGCACAGTTACGGCAAACGCACGGCTCTCAACGGAGTTTCGTTTGATGTCCGCGCCGGCGAGATCTTCGCTTTGCTTGGGCCGAACGGCAGCGGCAAGACCACGCTCTTCCGTATCCTTTCCACACTCATGCTGCCCGGCAGCGGCAAGGCTTTGATCGCGGGCTTTGATGCAGCCAGGCAGCCCGATGAAGTTCGCCGCCGCATTGGCGTAGTCTTTCAGGCGCAAAGTGTGGACATCAAGCTGACTGCGGCGGAGAACCTGCTGCATCAGGGCCATCTCTATGGACTGAGTGGCAAAGTGCTGAAAGAGCGCATTGCAGAGATGCTGCAGCGCGTTGCGCTCTCTTCTCGTGCCAACGACCGGGTCGAAACTTTTTCCGGAGGCATGCAGCGCCGTGTGGAACTCGCCAAAGGGCTCATGCACCGCCCCAGCGTTATGCTTTTGGACGAACCCACAACCGGCCTTGATCCCGGCGCTCGCCGCGATCTGTGGCAGTATTTGCGCGAACTGCGCGACCATGAAAACGTCTCGATTATCGTTACCACCCATTTGATGGAAGAGGCCGAACGCTGTGACCGCCTGGCAATCCTGAATGAAGGACAGGTCGTGGCTCTGGGTACGCCGGCTGAACTGCGCAGTGAGATTGGGGCAGACGTGATTCTGCTCGAAACCGCCGGCGCGGAATCCCTGGCCGAACGTATCACGCAAAGATTCGGCGTAACCGCCTCCGTGATGGGCGGTAAAGTGCGTATGGAGCGCAGAGATGGCCACCGCTTTGTGACCGATCTCGTCGAGACCTTTGCCGGAGAGATACAGTCCATCTCCGTCAGCAAGCCTACGCTCGAAGACGTTTTCATTCGCCGTACGGGCCACCGTTTCTGGACCGAAACCAGTCAGGAGCAGGACTAATGGCGCAATCCGCAATTTCTCCCTCAACGCTGGCTCTGCCCCGGGTGAATCCCCTGCTTCCGGCATTCTCGCTGTGGTGGCGTGAGATTATTCGCTTTTACCGCCAGCCGGCGCGGGTCGTGGGCGTGGTGGCTTCGCCCCTGTTATTTTGGGTGGTCATCGGCGCGGGCTTCGGCAATTCGCTGCGCGCAGGCACCATCGGCCAGGGAAATTTTCTGAATTACTTTTTTCCCGGCGCTCTGCTGATGATCGTGCTGTTTACCTCGATCTTCACCATGATGTCGATCATCGAAGATCGCAATAAAGGATTTTTGCTTTCCGTAATGGTGGCTCCGGTCCACCGCTCCGGAATCGTTCTGGGCAAGGTTTTGGGCGGCACCACGCTCTCTGCTGTTCAGGGCCTGCTGTTTCTGGTCATTGCGCCGTTCATTGGCATCCGTTTGGGAATCACCCAGTTGCTGACTGTAGCGCTGGCGACTTTTCTTATGGCGTTTGCCCTAACCGCTCTGAGCTTCTGTATTGCCTGGAGAATGGAATCGTCCCAGGGCTTCCACGCGGTCATCAATCTTTTTCTGATTCCCTTGTGGCTGCTCTCGGGCGCACTCTTCCCCATGAACGGAGCTTCTGCCTGGATAAAGGGTCTGATGTGGGCGAATCCTCTCGCGTACGGCATGAATGCCCTGCTGCTCGCGATGTTCCCCTCCGCGCCACACACCCTGCTGCCGCTCTGGCCTTCGATTGGAGTACTGGCCGCGTTTTCAGCAGTTGTCTTTATCGCAGGATTTATCATTGCCAACCGAAGGAGCACTGTTCCCGCAGCCTGATGACAATGGATTACAACATCTTCCCGGTCGTGAATGCCAGTCTCAACGGCGCCAGCGCCGTACTGCTCTTCACTGGCCGCACCCTGATTCGCAAAAAGATGGTCGCCCTGCATCGCGCGGTAATGATCGCGGCCATGGTTACATCATCCGTATTTCTCACCACGTACCTCATCTATCATATTCACGTGAGGTCCGTGCATTTTCCTGGACATGGCTGGGCGCGCGCGCTGTATTTTACAATCCTGATTTCTCACACCATGCTCGCGGCTACCGTGCCACCGCTGGCCATACTGTCGCTTAACCATGGATTACGCGAGCGTTTTGACCGGCACCGGCGAATTTCCCGCTGGACGTATCCAGTGTGGCTGTATGTCTCGATCACCGGCGTGGTGGTCTATGTAATGCTGTATCAGATTTATGGTGCAAGGGTCTGAATTCTCCTGACAACTTGCCCCGGAATAGATATAACGTCCTCAGGCCTCAGGCGTATAATAGGCGAAAGCTGTGATGGGGATTCGATAACTGGAAAACAGGAAGCCGTGCGGACGGCACAGGGAGGAAAGATCAAATGGCGAAGAGCGTAAACAAGGTGATCCTCGTGGGAAATCTGGGCAAAGACCCGGAAGTCAAATTCACACCGAACGGCACGGCAGTGGCCAAGTTCAGTCTGGCCACCAATGAACGCTACAAAGACAAAGGTGGCGAGTGGCAGGACCGCACGGAGTGGCACAACATTGTTGCCTGGCAGCGGCTGGCTGAAATTGTGGGCGAGTACGTAAAAAAAGGCTCCAAGCTTTATATTGAAGGGCGCCTCCAGACTTCAAGCTGGGAAGATAAGCAGAGCGGAGAAAAGAAATATCGCACCGAGATCGTCGCCAGCGATCTGGTCCTGCTGAGCGGACGTGGCGAAGGCGGCGGCGATTTTGAAGGACGCTCACGTGGAGCATCCGCGCACTCCGGCGGCGCCGAAACTGCATTCGACCAGCGCCCAGCGCACACCGAAGAAGCGCAAATTACCGACGATGATATCCCCTTCTAAGAGTGCGAGTTAGGGTAAGCACCCTTTATTCGTTTTGCAGTCAATAACTTAAATCTCGTCAATAACCGCAGGAGCGGAGGGGAACGGTATTACGGTGATTTGCTGGCCAGCCGTTTGTCGTTCGTAAAACCTCCTCGAAATATAGGCAATAACAATCCACGTCATTCCTGATTGACAAATTTTGTCAATTACTCAATCCACTGCCCGTCCACTGCAGCTTCCAGGTCGGACGGAAGCAACGTTGAATACATCGTAAGTCATTGATTATTAAATAAATAACAAAATCACAAAAACAAACGGCGCCTGCCTCAAAGAATGGCGCTAAACATGCCAATATACAAGCATGATTTTGAGTCCGAATACAAATCAAGGTACTCAAAGATGCGGAACTTGCAATCCAAAAGAGGAGATCTCTTCAATGCGTAAACAAAAAGGTTTTTCACTAATCGAGCTGTTGATTGTGGTGGCGATCATTTTGATCATCGCCGCGATTGCGGTACCCAGCTTGCTGAAAGCTCGCATTTCGGCAAATGACTCCGCTGCCGCGGCCACAACCCGCACCATCAGCACGGCGGAAGCGACTTACGTAACCAATTTCCCGACCGCAGGCTTTGCATCCAGTCTGGCTCTGCTCGGCAGCGGGACTGCCGGCACGGTACCATGCGTGGCCACTGTCGCCAGCGCCTGCATCATCGATAACACTCTGGGCTGCACAAGCTCGGCCGGCTGGTGCAACAAGGACGCCTTCTGGTACAACGTCACCCTGACCACCAACGATTACACCATTAGCGCCATTCCGATCAGCGGCCAGGGCGACAAGAATTATTGCGCCCTTGGCGATAACACGGTCAGAGTGGCCGCTCCTCCGGCTACTGTCATCACTGGAGTCGCGGGTACCGCGCCAAGCGCCGGTCTCACCTATGCAGCCTGCGCAGCTTTGCCTGCACAGTAACTTTCAATAAGGGCAAGTACCTGGGGGAGGGTATGAGCCTGAAGGGACATGGACGAAAAAACCATGTCCCTTTTTTATTCAAGACCAGGTAGCCGTGGTGGAGTTTAATCACCAGTAAGGATAATGTCATTATGAAAAAGCAAAAAGGTTTTTCACTAATCGAGCTGTTGATTGTGGTGGC
>Ga0070730_10000464_pt1 | contig 47856 bp, 59 predicted proteins | sample Coa_R1_3_FD_66447 | JGI IMG/M metagenome (GOLD analysis project Ga0070730, IMG submission 66447) | Surface soil microbial communities from Centralia Pennsylvania, which are recovering from an underground coalmine fire - Coalmine... | ecosystem: Environmental > Terrestrial > Soil > Unclassified ...
TGTGGAACGGCGAGCTCTTTCATCGCCTGCGCCCAGAATGTTGGCCATTCGCGGGCGAGCACCGGGCGGGAGAGCTCGAACACTAGGCGAAACGCGTAGGCCCCCTTCGCTGGGTCGCAAGAATGCGTGGAGTAGGAAAACCAGGCGTGTGGCAGCGCCTCCAGCTGCGCGGCGAGTGCCTCAGCCGCGGACAGGTCGAGTTTGTCCACGTCCGCAACGAGCGCGGAGATAGTGAGGACGTTTTCTTTTGCCCGTGGGGTGCCCTCCGTGAGGCTGTGAGGGGCCCACGCGCCTCGGGTCTTCTCAGGACACTCCTTACCCACACAATGCTCGCCACAGGGCGTATAGACGGTATCCGTGAGGGTCTTGGCTAGGTCGGCGAAGGAGAGCTCCTCGGACACAGCCTCGCGATCGAACTGATTCTGGTAGCGGGAAATTTTCAATTTTTTAACCAGACCACTTCTTTGGATACCCTACCGTTCAAACCGGACTTTAGGGTAGCAAACGGCATGAACGGTAGCCATGTCGCGCCTTCATTCTCACAAACAATGACTTGCCCTGGGCGTGTCTTGCACCACTCTCCTAATTTCGGAAAATCCAGGGAGGAATGCACATAATAACTGCCTGCTTTGTTGTTGTAGGGAGGATCAATGAACCACGTAGCAGGCACATCAGGCGCCTGAGAATAATCCCCCTCGATGATCTTCCAGTGACAAATATGCTCGACTTGGTTCGCCACGCAAACGCGCTGGGCATCCGTCCATCCCTCGTACTTGCGCCCAGCGAGAGCCATGCGCTTCCGGCCCGAAGAGAGACGTCTACAAGGCGAAACCGTGGCGTTATTCATAGCAAACCCGACCAGCCATCGAGCCCCTTGAGGTACCCAGCCCGGGAGATCATCCACGTGCTCGACCAGAGGGATACGCAAAACCTCTGCACGGGACACACCAATTAGGTAACGCCAGATCTCAGCAATAACCGGATACGTTTCGATCAGAATCACATTTCGATCTGGGTAGCGCATTGAATATCCCGCCGCGCCCGCGAAAGGCTCGATGATCGTCTTGCAGAGGGGCGCAGGGTAGCGCGGAGCTGCGCGATACTTGCCTCCGTAGTACCTCCAGAATGGTCGAAGTCGCAATCAAACCACCAAACCCCGCCGCACCGCGGTTGTGACGGACCGCGGGGGCGGGAGGCGCTCGGAAGGGGAAGACGAGCGCCGTTTTTGGAAAAAGTCGGTCACGTGGTGCACTGTACGCCCACCGCGCAGAAACAGAAAGGGAACGGGCGTTCAGTAGCAGCCGGCTCCTCCCCCACGCAAAACGACTCTGGAACGGGTTTCAGCATGTTCTCGGTAAAGATTTTTTACTCGAACGGTCTAACTATTGTTTTTTACGTTTCTTTTCTCTCTCTGTTCTTCTCTTTCTACTCTTTTAAAGAAAAAGAATATATAGAGAAATGAGGTTAAGGTAGGACTCCTACATCAAACTGAGATCTAATAGGTTAGGACGTTCGTTTTTCTTGCGAACGCACGAACTAGACCCTTCTCACGCTCGTAAAAACACTGTCGCGGAGTGCGCCGAAACGCGAGCGTGTTGCTCGTGTTTCTATGCGGAACAGGAGCGAGTTAGTGTAGGTATTTGTATGTTCTGAACTCGTATCCTACATGTCCTACATGAGTTAAATTGATCATATCCTACATCAGTTTAGCCCGCCGCGAGCGCCTTGGGTTTTTGTGATATGTTGGAACTATGCGAAAACACACAAAACCTCGTGTAAGTAAAGATACTACCCGAGCTGTTTCACCTAACTCGGGTGTAGTGCGGTATCCTACACGAGCTGGGTCGTCACTTCTTAGTAAAAATCATAAGTTAGATAAACCACAATATCCTACACGAGACTCGTTGAGAGTTGCCCTGGATGCCATCGAGCGGGCGGCCACTCCCTACGTTAGTCACAAACGACGTGAGGAGCCCTCCGGGAAAACGGTCCGGGATATCTGCACTCTCATTGCGGCGGGAGTCTACCCCCGCGAGGCAGCTGTCTCTTGCGGCGTGCCCCCGCCCACGTTCAAACGGTGGCTCTCTATAGAGTCGGTGCGCCACGAGGTAGACATGGCCAGCGCGCAGGCACGCGTTGCGGCCGAGGCACGGGTTGCGCTCGAGAATCCCCTCGCGTGGCTCACCAAAGGCCCCGGGCGAACCAAGCCGGACCGCGACGGGTGGACGGATTCCACTGCAGTAACTGGCCCCGATGGGGGGCCTCAGTTAACGGAACAGCGTGTTACCCTCGGGGTGAATGACAACCTCTCCGCCGCTCAACTCCGATACCTGGAGCTCGCTCTTGAAGCAGGGAGCAGCGAACCGCGACCTCCTGCGCTCGTTGAGGGAGCAGCGGGAGAGGGAAGAGGCAGCGTTTCAGCACCTGTGGCCGTTCGCCAAGATGCTCTGGCCGATACTGGAGCCACAGACGGCGCTCAAGGAGAACTGGCACCTCCAAGTGATCTGCGAACATCTGGAAGCGGTGAGTGCGTACCAGATCCAAAACCTGATAATTAACGTCCCGCCGGGCTCGATGAAGTCGTTGCTTGTTTCGGTGCTGTGGCCGGCGTGGCAGTGGTTGCATCGGCCGAGCTGGCGCTGCATCGCCGCATCCGCCTCCATCGGGCTCACGCTGCGCGATGCAATGCGAAATCGCGATGTTATTACATCAAACATGTATCAGGAGGTTTTCAAACCAAAATGGAGTCTCAGCGAAGACCAAAATGCCAAGGGATTTTTTAAAACAACCGAGACAGGTTTTCGAAAAAGTGTATCAGTCGACGGAAAAGTTACCGGCGAAAGAGGGGACGCTATTTTGGTGGATGATCCCCTTGACGCGAAGGAAGCGTTCTCGAAGCCTGCTCGAGATACCGTGCTTTTGTGGTGGGATCAGGCAATGGCGAATCGAGTCTCGGACCCGGCGCGTGTTCAGCGTGTGCTCATCATGCAAAGGCTTCACGAGGAGGACCTCACGGGCCACCTCCTAAGGCAGGGCGGGTGGGAGCACCTCTGTATCCCGATGGAGTACGAATCCGCGCGGCACTGTCGCACGGGCATCGGCTGGAGCGATCCACGCACAGAGGAAGGGGCGCTAATGTTCGAGGCGCGTTTTCCTCGCGACGTAGTGGAAGCAGAGCGCAAGCGGCTCGGCTCCGCGGGGTACGCAGGGCAGATGCAGCAGCTCCCCGCCGCGGCCGAGGGCAACATGTTCCGCCGCTCGGATTGGCGCTGGTGGCGGCCGAGCGGTGCCGCGCCCGCGCTGAGGCGCCCGAAGGGTTCGACGGAGCTACCGTCCGTCGAACCCCCAGACCGGTTCGACATCATTTATATAAGCGTGGACGCTTCGTTCAAGGATGGGGCTAAAACCGACTTCGTGGCGATTCAAGCGTGGGGGCTCAAGGACGCAAGCCGCTATCTGCTACGCCGACTCAAGAAGCGCATGGGCTTTACCGATACCCTGCTCAGTCTCGAGGCGTTCCGCAAAGCCTATCCACGCGCGAAGATCCTCATCGAGGATAAAGCAAACGGATCGGCGATCGTGGATGTACTTAAGGGGAAGGTCACAGGTGTGATCGAGATCAACCCCGAGGGCGGGAAGGAATCGCGCGCGGCTGCAATCCAGCCTCAGGTGGAGGGCGGTAACGTTTTTCTACCGGAGTACGATCCAACCATTGAGGAATATGTAGATGAATTCGCGGCGTTCCCGCGCGGGCGCAACGACGATGAGGTGGACGCCACGTCGCAGGTTTTGCTCTACGGCGCAACCTCGCGGGAGATGATGCGCGCGCGGATGCTCGCGACCTTGTAAACTGTTCCCATGGGCAAGATTCTGCAGCTTTCCGAAAACCAATTTGATCAAATCGACTGGGTCGCGGGGGATGTCCCTCCAATCGAGGAGCTACGCGACGATCGTCAGAAAGCGGCGATGGCTGCGTTCTTCGAGCAGGTGAAGCCTGTCTCGGGTCTGCGCGCAGATGGGTGGATCAACTCGCTCACGGGCATGGGAGATCCAAGCCGCGACAAGCGGCACCTATCGAACCTCACGAATGACTTAACCATCCTTCAGCAGCTGGACGCTGAGTTCCTCTGGCGCTCAGACGACATGTGCGCGCGCATCATCGAGAAAGTGCCGGAGGAGATGACCCGCGAGGGCTACGAGATACAGTTAGGGGAAGCGGACAAGGATCTCAGCGAGGCGACGGAGAAATACGCCACCGACTTTGACGTCTTAGGGAAGATCAAGGAAGCCCTAGAGTACGCGCGCGCGTACGGGGGAGCCGGGATTTTCCTCGGGGCAGACGACGGTGAGCCGGATCTCACCAAGCCGCTGAACATAGAAAACGTCAAGAGTTTCGACTGGATGAACGTGCTCACGCCTCTCGAGCTCTTCCCGCGCATCTGGTACGGAGATCCCCGCGCCCCCAAATACGGCGAGGTCATGATCTACCGAATTCAGCGATTCGTTTTCGGTGGCGCGGTGGAGTCGGGATTCTCCGAGCGCGTCTACGAGATGCCCCTCGTGCACGAGAGTCGAATCATCCGGTTCGACGGCGTGCGCGTCTCGAGGCGCCAGCTTCGCCAGCGCAACGGGTGGGGCGACTCGGTGCTGATGCGCGTGCTCCAGGTAATCAGCGACTTCCAGCAGAGCTACACCGGCGCAGCGATTCTGATTCAAGACTTCGCGCCCGCGGTAGTGAAAATCAAGGGACTCGCGGAGCTCCTAGCCTCGCAAGATCAAGCGTCCATCCAAAAGCGCGCGCAGGCCATCGAGTTAGCGCGTTCCATCGCACGGGCAATCATCATTGATTCGGAGGAGGAGTACGAGCGGAAGAGCACCACGGTCACCGGGCTCCCCGAGCTGCTAGATAGGATGGCGCTCCGTCTCGCAGCTGCTGCTGAGATGCCCGTTACGATGCTGATGGGCCAAGCCCCAGCGGGGTTGAACGCCACCGGCGCAAGCGATATTCGATGGTTTTACGACCGAATCAAGAGCCAGCAGACGCGCAAGCTCAAGCCCGCGCTGGAGCGCATTCACGAGCTGATTTTCCGTTCCAAGAAGGGTCCCACCGGGGGGAAAGTGCCAGAGAACTGGAGCATCAAGTTCCCGCCCCTATGGCAGAACGACGGGCCGGCCGAGGCCGACATGCGGCTCAAGATGGCCAACGCAGACGTTGCTCTGGTCAACGCGGGCATCCTCTCACCGCAAGAGGTCGCGGCCAGCCGATTCGGTGGAGACGAGTACTCGCTCGAGACCCAGCTCGATATCGAGAGTCGCGAGGCAATCGAGCAGGCCGCACCGGACGAGCCCCTTCCCGGGCCCGTGCCGAGCGCCACACGCACACCACAGCCCCCGCCCGATGATGAGGCGCCGAAGGGCTCGACCACGGACGACAAGGGAAACGCTCGAAGCAAAAACCCCCCAAACCTTGGGAGTACGGACGGTGAAGCCGCGTAAACTCGAGCATGCCCAGCTTCTGACATGGGAGAAGGACCGTTTCGCGCGCCCGTTCGAGGAGTGGCAGATCTGGCAGGTGCCCTGCCCCGCGGGGTATGGCGCAAACTACGCGCTCGACCGCATGGTGAGCGCCCGCCCTTATGCCAAAGCGTGACATCGCTGCCTTAAACAGTTAAGCTGATCTCGTGAGCCGTCTGCACATGTTTTTCCGGGGTCTCAAGCGCAAAGTACCGAAGCGCCTGCCCCGTCAACAACACCCCACACGTATTGCGGAGATGTACTTCGCAGACATCAAACGCCACGTGCTCGATCCCCTGCATGTGCTCTGGTACAAACACGGGCTTCCGGTGTTGCTTGCCCTACGCGTTGATTCCTATGGCTGGGATCAGATGTGGTACGTGCGCCTTACGCCATACTTCGCGCGCCTCGACGCCTCGTCTAAGACCGTACATGACGCAATCAACGAGATAGCGGCGACGTTCGTGCGGAACACGCCCACACGCTCCCTCGAGGGGCTGGCCGAGCGCTACGCGCGCGAAACGAGCGAGTGGCAGAAACAGCAGCTCGGGCTCGCCATGAAAGCGGCGATCGGCGTGGCGCTTGTGCCTGAGGGCAAGGATCTACCCGAGCGCTTCGCGAATTTCGCCTCAGAGAATGCAGCGCTCATTACGGGCATGACCAACGAGCTGACCGACTCCATCGCCAAAACTGTTACGCAGGGCATTGCGGACGGGGACCGCGCCGAGGACATCGCCGCGGACATCGAGGACAGGTTCGACGTGGGAGCGTCCCGCGCCGCGCTGATAGCGCGAGATCAGGTGGGCAAGTTCTACGGAGATCTCAACAAAGCCCGACAAACGGAGCTCGGGGTGGCCGGGTACACGTGGCGCACGATGCACGACCAGCGCGTGAGGGACGAGCATGTGGAGCTCGACGGGAAACACTTCGAGTGGGATGATCCACCGGAGGATGGGCACCCCGGGGAGCCGATTTTGTGCAGGTGCTTTGCCGAGCCCGATTTCTCGGGCATTTTGGAGGAAGAATGAACTCAAGGTGCTGTGATTCCCCGGCGATTAAGAAAGGCAGGTGCTTGAAATGTAGACAGTACGTGTTTGACTCACGCAATGATCGAGTCTTTTTTCAGGGCATTGAACTCAGAGATGCTGAAGTGACGCCCACGCATAGAGAACGCTTTGCCGAGCCCGATTTCTCGGGCATTTTGGAGGAAGAATGAGAGAGTGGATCTGGTTTTCGGTTTTCATGGGGTTGGTGATTGGCGTTTTGGTTTCCGCGTGTCCGGCACACCGCTGGAAGGCCGTCCCGCCTCCGCTGGGGTGCCGGGATTCGGACTGTAAGGAGAGACAATGATCACATTCACAATATTTACTCTGGTGGCGGTTATAGGGGCGCTGATTTTGCATGCCAAGTTCTCGGAGCGGTCCCTGCTGCGTCGAAGGCGACTGGAGGAACGGCGCCTTGCCCAGCAGGCCCGTGACGCGGATACTTACTGGAGGGAGGCGGACAAGGCCGATCGCGCGCGACTGAAAAAGAGTCAGGCTGAAACAATGCGAGAGGAATTTCAAACAATATACAACCTTGGAGGTATTAGAAAATGAGCGCGGGATGTTGCGGTTTCCCGGTGATTGAGGAAGGCAAGTGCGTGAGGTGTGGCGCTGAACAAGCGGTGGTTTGGGCGCAAATTTCCACGCTCTGGGACTCGGCCGAAGGGATTAGCGAACTGCGCGCGGGAATGCAGGCGTGGCTGGATGCCGTGATCGCGGCTGTTCGAGATGTGTCTGCTCCGCGCACTCAGGAAGAACAGGCCGCGGTTAGGAACTCAGCTGATACTCTGCTGGCTTGTCCCAAGAAGTGGATTCCCGGCATGTTGCTCTGTGAGAACGGGCACACGCTGCAGGAACACCGCGCCGCCGAGAACCCGCCCGAAATCCCGACAGACGAGGACGATGAGGATGATGATTACCCGGACCTGTAAAAGTCCAGCGCTGCGGCACTGAAAAACCCGTGCTAGAAAGGCCGCTCACCCGTCGCACTGGAGAACCCCATGCCCGTAGATAACACCCAGCTCGAAGCCCTCGTTCACGACGTCGAAGCGAAGGAACAGATCCTCTCCGATGACAGCGCCGCGAACGACCAGGCCCAATCCGCTGCGCAGGCCGCGGTCGCCACCGCCGCAGGCACACTGCAGACCAAGAACCAGGCACACGACGCACTGAGCGCCTCCATCGATGCGCTGGTCGCGTATGTGCAAGGCCTGAAGTAGGTCCAAGTAGCGGGGTCATCCGCGTTGACCCAGCGGTAACGGATGACCCCGTGTAGGACACTGCAGATCAGCGAAACTGTTAAGCCCTTGCATTGGCACGCGCGAAGCATTACTGTTAGGTCATGGACAACGCAACGGAGATGAAAATGGAAAAAGTAACGCGAATCCCCCACCTGGTCTCATTCGGCGATAAACCCCACACGTTCAAAGTAGGACGCGGAGAAGCAGGCTGGACTGTGCGTGACTGTGGCGACGCTCGATCGGCTGCATTGTTCTTCGAATGTCACCAGTTTGCAGCAATGCCTTGCTGGGTGCGTTTTGAGGTGATTGGGGGCGAGCTCTTCGATCGTGGTGCCTAGTCTTCTTTCTTACTCGCCGCAGACTCGGGCCCCTTCGGGGGCCTTTGTCTTTTCTACGTTAGAACGCGTGGTAGACTTTCCCCCATGTCTACCCACCGTGCGGACCGTATCGAAAAGCGTGGCTCCAAGTACGTCGTTTTGCCGTGACGGTAAGGTAGCCTTCCCTGCACGGGCGTTCAGTGGCAGACTGAACGCCATGTCCTTCCGTTCCGACCGAATCGAAAAGCGCGGCTCCTCCTACGTCGTTCTAAGCGAGGCCGGGAAGGTTCTCGGCAAGCACCCCACGCGCGCCGAAGCGGTCGCCCAGCTCGGAGCCGTCGAGGCATCCAAAGCCCGTGCTAAGAAAGACGTCGACAACTCCGGCACTTGGGAAGGCAACGAGGCCGCTAGCGTCGAGCTCCCCGAATCGGAGTGGGCCCACCGCAAGGGCGAAGCCCCGGCCCCCGCCGCAGCTGAGATTGCCCACCTGCAGACCGCTTCCGACCCCCACGCGCACGCGGGCTCCCCAGGATCGCCGAAAGGCTCCGTGGTGAAGGCCCCGAACGACGAATCCGATTATCCGGACGAAGAGGAGGAAGAAGAGAAGGACGACGAATACGGAGACGATGATCACGCCACGGGCGAAGCCCAAGGAGAGTTGAATGCCCTCAGTGTCCACGACCCTGAACGGATGGAGCATGACGCTAGTCCGGCCCTGCACCGCAGTCGTGCTCACGTCGGGAAGTAGCAATGGCGACTACCCCCAAAGAATCATCGGGCGGTACATCCCCCCGCGGGGATAACGCCCTCGATCTCATCGCTGGACCCGGTCAGGCGAAGCAGCCCGACGAGGTCAAGGTCCGCAAGCACGGACTCGCGAAGGCGCAGCCGGATATGCGCGAGCTCCCCACGGAGGATCCCGCAAATCTCGGCACCGGTGAGGAGCTCGAGAAGGGTATCTACAGTGACCTTTCCGACGAAGAGAAGAGTACCTACGACAAGCTAGACGCCGAGGGCAAAGCAGCTTTTATGAAAAATCGAGCCGGCGGGCTCAAGGCCTCGGGCGCGCGCGGTCCCGCGGGCGGGCCCGCTGACAAGCTCGGCAAGAACGGGATCAAAGACGACCTTAACGTGGGCCTCGGCGGTGCTCGTAAGGGCCCTTCAGACCTGCTCGCAACCCAGGAAGGGCCGTTGCCCCACGCCAACGAGGCCAACGAGCCCAACTACGCCGAGGCGAATCCGCGCGCGCTGGGCGGCCCGGACGGCGCTCGGCGGGCTAACGACCCCGCTGGGGATGATGACTTCCAACGCCTGAAGCAGGCGGGCATCAAGGCGGGCCCTACGTCGACATCGGACGGCGGGCGCCTCTCGAGCCAGGTTCGGAAAGATTTTGATCCGGATCAGCCGCGGGATGAAAGCGGAAAGTGGAGTGGTGGCGGAAGCTCTGATCAGATCGCAGCGCACGTAAGCAAAGAGGGTTTTACTCCGCGTCGAACTAGCAGCGGGGTTGAGATGGTTAAAGGGGCTAGGTCTCACGGAGAAATCCCCTACGGGGCAACACACGAACGAGCAGTAGAAATTACTGCCAAAGCACACGCCTCACACGCACGAATGGTTGCTAATAAGCCAACTACGCCAAACACACACGAAGTGAAATTACACCAGAATCAGGCTGTGCGAGAGCGCTACCAAAAGAATTTCAACGAAGGGGGCGAGGGCTATAACCCCCACGATCCGCGGTACCAACTACAATCCAAAAAACATGATTCCTTGCTAGTGGACGTGTGCCGATACGACTCCGGTGCGCTAGCCAGGCCCGAGGTGCTCGATAATGGCTGGATGCGCCTCGAGGCCCATCTCACACGGTCCGGGATCTTCGAGTACAAGCAGCCGGACGGCACTGTGCGGCGCGAGTATCGCCCGGCGGACGAGGTGTTTAACGAGAAATCACTGAGTACGTTTCGTATGGTTCCTGTCACAGATGATCATCCCCCGTGTGGTTTCCTAGACTCCTCGAACGTCAAGCTCTACCAGGTCGGGCAGCTTGGCGACGCGGTGGGGCGGGATGGCGACCGCGTGCGCGCGGCCTTGATGGTTACGGATCCAATGCTCGTCACGCGGCTACAAAACGGCCACCCGGGGCAGCTTTCGTGCGGCTACCACTGCGACCTTGAGCTGACCTCCGGCCAGTTCAACGGCGAGAAATACGACGCGATTCAGCGGAATATCCGAGGCAACCACGTTGCGGTGGTGGAGACTGGGCGCGCGGGTCCAGAGGCGCGCATGCGCCTAGACAGCGCGGACGCAACGATGCTAACTTCTGTAGGTACTGAACAAGCGTTCACGTCGGAGGCCCTCGTGGCGAACAAGGTTTTGCGAATTGATGGAGTTGACTTCGAGGTGACGGAGCAGGCCGCGCAAGCGGTCGCCAAGCTCCAGGCCGAGCGCGAGACCGCGCGGGCTGATCTCGAAAAGCTCCAAGCGCGGGCTGACAGCCTCGCGGAGAATCTCCAGAAAGCCGAATCGGCGCGGAAAGCCGCGGAGGATCCCAAGCGCGTTGCTAGCCTGGTCGCCGCTCGCGTTTCGCTGGAGCGCACCGCCAAGGAGATTCTCGGAGACGTGAAGGTCGATTCCATGAGCGCAGCTGACATCAAGCTCGCGGTCATCGCCAAGGCTTCCCCCGACTTCAAGGCCGAAGGCCGCTCCCCGGAGTATCTGCAGGCCCGGTTCGATACCGCGCTCGAGACTCTCGAGGCGGGCAAGACCCGCGCGATCGACAAGGTCCGCGAAGTCATCGTGGAGGGCGAGAAGAAAACCGACGCTGTCCCCACCGAGGACGCGTACGACAAAATGGTTCGCGAGCAGCGCGAATACTGGAAGTCTCCCCCGAAGGACGCCAACGGCACCCCGGCTATTCGCTGGGCCACCGCCAACAGTTAAGGAAAAACGTTCATGTCGCAGACCGACGTTGCAGTCTCCAAGTCGCCCGTCAAGGGCATGATCGCGGATGCCATGGAAGGCATGGATATCCGTTCGTTCGCCAACACTGACACCATCAATCTCGACTTTGGGTACATGGTTGCCCTCGGCGCGGATGACGCTGGCGCTATTGCGCCCGCGACCTCTGGCGCCAAGATGCTCGGGATCAACACCTACGCCGCGACGTTTGACCCGGGGCCCTTCGGCCTTTTGGTTCAGACTGGCTCGAACCCAGGCCTCAAGCCAGGCGCCGCGCTGAACGTCATGGCACGCGGTCGCATCTGGGTCGCTGTCGAGGAAGCAGTCAACGCCGAAGACCAGGCCTATGTCCGCTACGCCTCCGGCGCAGGCGGGACCATTCTGGGCGCATTCCGAAAGAGCGCCGACACCTCGACCGCCGTTGCGGTCAAGGGCAAATACAAGACCTCCCAAGCAACACCGGGCGGGCTGGCGATTCTCGAGTTCAACGCAGAAGTCTTCTAGCAGTAGACCCCGAGCGGGTCTGAGGAAAACACGATGGGCAGCTTCAACCGAGATCAGTTCCGCGCGGACATCGCCGAGAAATGGGCGCGGGCCACCGGAAGGCACGACGCGGCCGAGTCGGCGTTTTTCGCACGGCAACTCGAAGATATTCGAGGGCGAGCGTACGACTACAAGCTGATCGAGCTCAAGGCCCGGATGTTCCTACCGGTCGATAACTCCGTTAACCCCGGGGCTGAGTCGGTCACTTACTCGCAGTTCACTCCCCGTTCGCTGGCGAAGATCATCGCCTCCTACGCGGATGATCTCCCCCGCTCGGATTCGACTGGTCTGCAGTTCACCGCTCAGATCAAGGGTATCGGCGGGAGCTACGGATACTCCATCCAAGAGATTCGGGCCGCGCAGATGGCAGGCCTTCCCCTCGACCAGCGGCGAGCCAACGCGGCCCGGCGCGGTGTTGAGGTGGTGATCGACAAGATCGCGCAGAGTGGCGACTCAGATTACAAGCTGGTCGGTTTCTTCAACCAGCCCTCAGCGACCACGTTCACCGTCCCCGCTGGTGTTAGCGGATTCACCGACTGGGCTCGGAAGAATCCTGGAGAGATCCTCTCCGACATGAATGGGGTTGCGAACTTCATCGTTTCGAATACGAGCGAGGTCGAGAAGCCTGACACTCTGCTGGTCCCGATCAAGCAGTACACTCAGATCGCTACCACGCCGATGAACTCGGCAAACGCCTCGAACGTGACCATTCTGGACATGTTTCTTAAGAATCAACCGTTCGTGCAGATGGTTGCCCCCTGGTACGCGCTCACTGGCGCCGGGGCTGGGTCCACTGACCGAATGATCTGCTACAAGCGGGATCCGGATCACCTCATGCTCGTCATCCCCCAAGAGTTCGAGCAATTCCCTCCCCAGCAGCGCAACCTCGAGTTCGTGGTCAACTGCCACGCCCGCTGCGGCGGGGTGCAGGTACCGTACCCTCTGGCCATAGCTTACGCGGATGGCGTGTAGATCTACTTAGCCCGCACGGGCTATTTGAGGCGGGACGTATCCCGCCGAGTCACCGGCTGGTGGCGGACACGTACGGAAAGCCCGGTTAGCGCCGGGCTTTCGTCTTTGTGATACTGTTACTCTCAGCGCGGTAGGAAAGCGGTAATCCGTCGGGCTCATAACCCGAAGATCCTCGGTTCGACTCCGAGCTGCGCTACTGAAAGGCGGTACACATGGCAGATGCACCCAAGACCGCGCCTCAGGCGCCCCGGCACGCGGGTTTCGTGCGCGTTGTTTCCCACAAACACTCAATCTGGCAGTTCGGCTCAGAGGCAGAGGGGCACCGATTCCTCCCTGGAGTGAATGAGGTACCTGACAAGGCGTGGACCTACCTCAAGACGCTCAAGACGAGTTTGGCCAAGAAAAACAAGGATGGTAGTTACAAGGATTTCAATTTTCTCGAACACCACATCAAGGTGAAGGATCTCGAGGTCCTCTCCGAGGGCAATACAAAACCGTTTGATGAACTCCCCGCGGAGCAGGCGCTTGAGCTGGTCAAGGAAACCGCGAATCCCGAGCTCCTCGAGGAGTGGTCCGAGATGGACCTTGAGACCGAGGTCGCCCGCGCGGTGCGCGATCAGAAAGACGATCTAAAGCCCGGTGCGCCGCTCGACCCGCTCAAAGAGGGGCAAGGCACGGCTAACCCGTGATTGTTTGGGCAGACGTTGTGAACATCGCGCCGGGCGACGCCAAAATCGCCGCGGTGCCGCTCGCCTCGCAGACCGCGATCCTCGCCGACGTCTATGCTCAGATGAGCGCGGCGAATTGGGGCACGCGGTTGGACCTTGGTGCGAAGTGGTTTGCCGCACACCTCGCGACGGTGGGAGCCCAGGGGGCCCTCGGCGCTGGCGGGCCCGTGAGCGAGCATCGAGTTGGCGAGGTGGCGCGCTCGTACGCGGTGCCCACGGCGATGAATGTGCTCCTAGAAACTACGCCTTACGGTAAAGAATTCGTGCGCCTTTACCGAAGCCTCAATCTCCGCTGGCTCATCGGATCGGTGTGAAGTTCTCCCTCAAGAGCTCCCTCAAAGGCTTCGAGCAGCTCACGCAAGCCCTGCGCGGGATTAAGGGAAACAGTTACGCTAAAGCCGGATTGCTCGGGGCGAACAACGCACGGGACGACTCTACGGCAGGCAACGTGGAGATCGGCCTCGTTCACGAGTTCGGCTCAGAGGTAAACAACATCCCCGCCCGCCCATTCGTCTCAGCCGCGTTCAAGAAAAACCTGCCGGCTTACAAGGAGACTCTGCGCGAGTACGTCCGAGCCATCTACGCGGGCAAAATGACCCCCGCCAAAGCACTTGGGCTCATCGGGCTCCGGATGGCCGCGGACATGAAGCTTTACGTCACCGAGGGACCGCACATCCCCCCGCCGCTCCAACCCGAGACTGTGGCGCGCAAGGGCTCGGATCGCCCTCTCGTAGATACCGGAAGAATGGTCGACTCCATCGCCCACGAAGTGGTGCTTGGCGGGCGCTCGCAATCGGAATAGGATGGACCCCATGAAAAACTTTCTTTTGTCCCTCGCTGTGCCGTGTCTGCTCGCCTTCGTGATGATTGGCCTCGCCGCGCCGCTGGCGCGTGCCTCCAGTGATTTTCAGTACCAGCTCTCTTCTAGTTCCGCGGACGGTGGGGCTGTTACCGTGCGAAACTGGAACGCTCTTTCTGACGCTGGGCTTCAGGGTCCGCTCTTTTCGCCCCGACAGACGGTCAGTTTCCAATGCAACACGGATAGCTATCTGGCACTGGTCGCCAGCGACGCTGGCTTTTTAGATGACGGCGGGACACTCTCCTCGTCCAACGGGCTGCGCATCCAAGCAAACGACAGGCCGCTGCCTCAGCAAGTCGTTGTCCCCTCGGTGGGTGTATTGATGACTCCCAAAAGCACCGCACTCTGCACCGCAGGATCGCCCTGTACGTGCAACGTGTTTCTCGAAAGCTCTTTACCGGTCAATCCGTAGCGAGCAGCTGTGTCCGTCGAGGACCTCAGCGACGTTATTTTTCAGCTCCAGTCTGGCACGTACACGGTCACGCGCTCTGCACCGGGCGTGATTGGTTCGGACGGGCGTCTCGTGCCTGGCTCTCAATCTACGTTTTCAATTCTCGCCTCAGTACAGCCTATGACAGGGCGGGACCTGCTCCGACTCCCTGAGGGGCAGCGGACCAAGGAGAATCTCAAGATCTGGAGCCAAACCCAGCTTTTTACATCCGGCGCGGGGCAGGATCCCGACACGGTCGCGGTGGACGACGCTGATTTCCAGGTGCAGATGTGTCGTCGCTGGGGACCGAATGGCAACTACTGGTATGCTGAGGCGTCGAAGGTCGGCAGGGAGCTTGGAGCATGAAGCGTTTGATTTTTGTGGTGCTGTTCGTAGCGGGCGCGGTACTGGCCGCGGGCCTCACCTCGGAGGTCTTGGTTCAGTCCAGCGCCCCTACTCTCATGGTGCGCAACCCACAGAGCGCTGGGTTTGAGTTCTACAACCACGGCCCTAACGCGATCTGGTGCGCCATCGGCGGGGACGGCGGGACCGCGCTGAGTGGCAAGAGCAGGAAAATCGCCTCCGAGGGAACCTGGAGCGCTGCGCAAAACGGCACTGTCCCTGTGTGGTGCGTGGCAGATACCGCAGGGCAGGACAGCGGCGCGGCCACGGTGATGACGGAGTCAATCCCGTGAAAAAGTTTTGGTTTGGTTTTCTGGTGATCGCTGGTGTGGCGATCGCCCAGCAAGCACCGTTCGAGTCTGGGAGCACCGGCGCCTCGCTCTCTAACACTTCGGGCACGAACACCGGCGATGTCACGCTTGGAGCACCAAAAAACGGACTCGGAATCTCAGGGCAGACCCTCACGTTGGATACCACAACGCTTGACGCGGGCACGCTCAACATCAACGCGGCGAACAACTCCGGAAGTGAGAACCTCGCTGGCACTCTGGATGCTGGTACGGTAGTGACGCAAAACCTACTGGTGAAAGCCTCTCAGTCCGGTGGGATGACTGTTGTGGAGAACAACACCTCCAACACAGCGGGCGGGTTCGTGAAGCATTTCCTACAGGCGTCAAACACCTCAGTGGATGTCCAATATCAGTTAGAGAACCCGGGTCAGGACACCACGCTAGGCATCTATCACGGCACGAACCACTATCAGCTGGTGAACGGACTCGCGCTCAATACCAATGTGTTGCAAGACGTTGATCCGTCTCAGGGTAACCACTACGTTGTGGGACGGCTCTCTCTTGGCCCGTTCAGTGGCACGCAGAGTGGGACTGCTGCGTATCTCAATGCGGTGCCAACGATTTCTTACGTGCAAGGCTCGGCGAATGGCACCATCTACAACATCGAGGAGGGCGTGAATGCACTGACCGCCGGGGCATACACAGCCACTCTGCACTTCTCCTCCGGCGTTCCGATGTGTACGTGTAACGAGGTTGCGGCCACCCCACTTGCGTGCGGCCTATCCGCCGACCCGACAAACACGTCTGCTGCTTTCGCGGTCTCCGCTGGGGGATCAAATAAAATTCACTGGCGCTGCGAAGGCATCCATTAGTGTCCGCAGCTAATTGGAAATCCATCGAGGATGCCCTGCGCACCTGGATTCAGGGCGTGACTGGATTCGACGACCAGCACTGCTACTTTGCCGATCAGAACGTGAAATCCCCGGGCTCTGGACCGTGGGTGACGATTCGTCTGGAGGGTACCGAGGCGGTAGGCGCGTTCGACGGCACGTTCGCTCTGGATCGCACGGTTCTTGGGTTCCCCCTCACGCCCCCAATCACGATGGGCGGGCCGGCTCCAGGGACCGAAATAGAACTTCAATCTATGGCACCGCGGTACATGGACGTTACGCTTCAGGCGTTCAACGGACTGGTCACCCACGGAACCGATTTCCTCTACCTCTCCGGTGCCACCTTACTGACGCGCGTGCAGGCCTCCCTCGGGCAGCCAAGCTTCCGCGATCCTCTGAACTCCGCTGGGCTGGGCGTGGTGGATATCGGGCGCGTGCAGAACGTTGCGGCCAACATTGAGACGCGGTTCGAGGGTCGGGGCATTCTCACGGTTCGGTTTAACCTGTTCGATTCTGCCAGCGATTTCACGGGGTACATCGCTACGGTGACGGGCCCCACGGGAACGCTCAACCCCTAGCGCGCTTGCGCTGAACGCCTGTATAGTACCCTCATGGCGCTTTCCGACATCGTCAACATTGCGATCTCTGTGGCCTCGGCCAACGCGATCCAGCCCGGCTACGGCAAGGCGCTGATCCTCCAATACCACACGCACTACGCGGACCGGATTCGTACGTACGTGAACGCGTCCGATCTTCTCACGGATGGTTTCGGCGCGACCGAGCCGGCCTACCTCGCAGCGCAGGCGCTCTGCTCGCAGAACCCGCGCCCTCCAGATTTCCAGGTCGGGCGCCTCGCGCTCGCCCCCACGATGCATTGGACCCTCACCCCGGGCGTGCACGACTCCACCGTCTACACGGTCTCGGTGGACGGCCAAAGCGCTTCATTTACCTCGGGCGTGGGCGCCACTGCTTCGACTATCTGCTCCGGGCTAAAGACAGCGATTGACGCTCTTTCCCTCGCGGTGACCGCTGTCGCGGGCACGACTCTCACCCTCGCTGCCAACGTCGCGGGCGTGTATCACTACTTTGAAGCAGCCGATCCGGCCCTTGAATCAATCGTCATGGATCACGCCGATCCGGGCGTCGCCACCGACCTGGCTGCAATCGCCACGGCGGACAATACCTGGTACGCGCTGATCAATCCTTACCCCTCCGTGGCGATGTCCGCGGCTGTATCGACCTACGCTGAGGCAAACACCAAAATCTACCTCGTGGCGTCACAAAACGGGGATATTCTCACGGGCTCGACCACGGATATCGCCAGCGCGGCACAGACCAACGGGGACACCCGAACTGCGGTTCTGTACCATCCACAGCCCCACCAGTTCGCAGATGCGGCGTGGGCTGGCGCACGGCTATGGACGAACCCGGGATCGGAAACGTGGGCGTTCGTCGCCCTCGCTGGAGTCTCGGCGACTACGCCTCAACTCACGGCCACTCAGCGGACCAACGCGCTCGCCAAGAATGCCACTGTTTACGAGACTGTGGCGGGACTCAATATCACCGAGTTCGGGCACGTGGGGGCCAATACTGGGGGTAGCTGGATCGACATCATCCGCTTTCGCGACTGGCTCCAGAGCACGATGCAAATCAACATCCTCGTGGCGCTCACGAGCAACCTCAAGATCCCATACACCGACTCAGGAATCGGGATCATCGAGGCGCAGGTACGTGCCACCCTGGAGGCGGGAATCAGCGCGGGCGGGCTCGCGCGCAACCCCGCCTATCAAGTTAGCGTGCCCAAGGCCTCGAGTGTTTCCAGCTCTGACCGCACAGCCCGCGTGTTGAACAATGTCACCTTTACCGCCCAGCTAGCCGGGGCGATTCACACCGTCAACATCAAGGGTCAGGTGACCGTCTAATGAAACAGTATGACCCAAAGCAGTTGATTATCACCTTCGCGAATGTCCCAATCTCGGGCTTCGACGCGGGGAGTTTCGTCAAAGTAGCGCGCAACGAGGATACGTGGACCCTTTCCGTGGGTGCCGACGGGCAGTCCGCGCGCACGCGAAACCAGAACCGCTCAGGCATCGTGGTTTTCACCCTGCAGCAGTCATCGCCCAGCAATGACGTTCTGAGCGCTTTTGCCGTCCAAGACGAACTTTTGGGGGTCGGCGTGGCGCCCATGCTGGTGAAGGACTTGGTTGGCACCTCACTGTACGCCGCGCAGAACGCGTGGGTGAAAAAGCCCGCGGACACCGAGTTTGCCAAAGAATTTCAGTCCCGCGAGTGGACGATCGAGTGCTCTGACCTGAACGTGTTCGTTGGCGGGGCGCTAGGGTAGTCCTCAGAAAGTAGGCAGTCTTGATCAAGACCGAAGAGAAGGAGATTGACGGGCTCCGTTTCTCCGTCACCCAGCTTCCAGGAATGCGCGGGCTTCGGATGTCTGTTAGGTTAGGCAAGCTCTTGGGGCCTGCCCTGGCCCGCGCGGCCGGGGCCGCAACCGGAGGGCTTGCCTCGCTCGACGTAAGCAAGCTCTCCGGCGCGGTGGACGCGCTATTTGAGCACCTCACCGAGGATGAGATTGAATCGGTGACGAAGGCCCTACTCGAAAGCTGCCTGGTAACGATCGAGGGCAAGACCGGCCCCCTTATGCCAATGTTCGACACGGTCATGGGTGGGAAGGTCGCCACGGTCTACAAACTGTTACGGTTTGCCTTCGAGGTAAACTTCGGAAATTTTTTCGGCGGGCTCGCCGCGCTGGGCGCACAATTCGGGGCGGGCCCGGAGTCCAGGCCCCTCCAGCAATAGCTGATGTTTGGCCCGCGTGGCGCCTAGTTCTTGAGAAGATTGCCACGCTGCCGGAGCTCGAGACCGTCTGGAGCGTTGACGATATACTCGACGCTAACGAAGCCCTAGACGCTTGGGGCGAGGCGGAGGCCGCAAGTCGTGAACGTCGCTGAACTAGTTGCCACTCTTGGACTTGAGGTAGACGAGGGCGCTTTCGAGAAGGGCAAGGAACTCTTGCACCGGCTCGGCACTGCCGCGGGCATTGTGGCGGGCGTGGCAACCGCGGCGGGCGTGGCGCTTTACGAAATGGCCAAGTCCACCGGGGAAGCGGCGTTCCAGGTCTCGAAAGCCTCACAGAAGCTCGGGGTTAACGCGCAGGCGTTGCAAGAGCTGGGGTTCGCGGCTGAATCCACGGGAGTCTCGTCTGAGACGCTGCAACACGGGTTGCTGCTGCTCTCCCGAACGGCCTTCGGCGCGACCGAGAACTCTAAGGAACTAATGTTCGAGTTCCGCCGGCTAGGGCTCCAGATCTACGGCGCTAACGGACAGATGAAGCCCGCGAACGAGCTCCTCGAGGATGTCTCGGACCGTTTCTCAAAAATGCCCGATGGCATCCGCAAAACGGCGCTTGCCACGAAGCTCTTCGGCCGCTCTGGCGCGGAGTTGATCCCGTTCCTCAACAAGGGGCGCGTGGGGATTGACGCGCTACGCGAGAAGGCGTCCGAGTTCGGCGTGGTGCTCAGTGACGAAGTGATTGCGGACGCCAAGGAGTGGGAGCACGGGAATCACATGCTCGCTGCGTCCCTCCAAGGGCTCAAGTACGCGATCGGCGGCCCACTCCTAAAAGGCGCTGGGAAGTTCAAGGAGATGCTCGCGGAGATCATCGCCAAGAATCGCAAGTGGATTGCCTCGGGCGTGCTCCACTTCGTCGACATGCTCAAGGGCGGATTCACTCGGTTGGCACGGATTGCTGAGCCGCTGGTCGAGCTGATCAAAGCGTTGGCATCTAAGATCGAAATTCTTGCAATGGTCGCGGGCGGGCTAGCTGTTGCGTTTCTTGGGCCACTTGCGCTTATCGTGGCCGCGTGGCTCGGACTCGCGCTGATCGTGGAGGATATCTATCGTTTCCTTCAGGGCGAGGGATCTGTGACCGGGGATCTCCTCAACAAATACCTGGGAAAGGAAACCGTCGACAAAATCCGCAAGGGTTGGATGGACCTCAAGGAGTTCTGGCGAGCGCTATTCAACGATGACTTTTTCGCGTGGGTGAATGACGGTCCCTTTGGGCACCTGAGCGAAATCCTAGAAGAGTTCGCCAAGACGTGGCACATGATCGTGGACGGCATCAAGCACGATCTCGAGGTCATCTCCCGTTTCATTCCCAGTTCAAAAAACTCCCTGTTTGGCACCGTGCAGCAACTCTACGGGGCAACTCAACAAACCTTCGGTGGGGGTGCCTCCCCCGGCGCCTCGGTGGGCGTGTCCACGTCCATCGCCCGCGCTTCGGTGGCGCCGAGCATGTCTGCAAATTTCGTAATCAACTCCGCGGGTGGGGACCCGAAGGAAATCGCGGATACGGTTTCCGCGAGGATGGATGCTTTCTGGTCGCGGTCCATCCGTGAGACCTATGCGGCCGTCGCCGCGCCCTCGCCGCTGTTACCTGGGGTGACTCCGTGAGCGATGTTGCTCAGCTTGTATTTCTTCCCACGCCGACTCAAATCGGCGCGCTCACGCTCGACTGCTCGGTCACCGAGTCGCACCACGGCGAGGTGGAGACCACGGATCACCCCGTGGAGCAGGGCGCGGATATCACGGATCACGTGCGCCCCCGGCCGGACTCGCTCACGATCGAGGGAATTGTTTCAAACACGCCCATCGTTCAGGTGGGCGACTCGGGACAGCAGTTTCCCCTCTACGCGTCTGGGCGACGCGACGACGCCTATTCTCAGCTCAAGTCGTTCAAGGACAACGGCACGCTTTTGACGATCGTCACAAAACTACACACCTATTTGAACATGGTTCTCACGTCCCTCGAGGTCCCGCGCTCGGCTCAGACTGCAGATGCGTTACACTTCACCGCCGGATTCAAAGAAATCCGGATCGTGCAAAACCAGACCGTGGTGCTCCAGACAGCGACCCCCCAGGGCAAAGCAAGTGTAAACAAGGGCAAGCTCGCGGCCACTGAAATCACCCCCCCAGCGCGGACGGACAGTCAGTTGCATCAGCTCACGGGCTTTTTCGGACTCAACCCACGATGAAACTCGCGCTTCCCCTACAGCCCGGTGTTCCTGCATACACGTTCTTCGCTGTGCTCGACGGGGTGACTTACGGGTTCGACGTGCTGTGGAACGACCGCTCTGCGACGTTTTTCATGGATATCACCGACGTGCAGGGGAATGAGATTGTAGCCGGCGCTAAGGTCGTGCTTGGAACCACGCTATTCGGGCGATCTCCCGCCGTGGCGATGCCCCCCGGGCAGTTCATCCTCGTAGACACCTCAGGCGCAGACCTCGATGCGGGGCTGAATGACCTGGGGAACCGGGTACAGGTCGTCTACTACAGCGCGAGTGAGTTCGCGTGAGCCAGCTTTTCCAGCGGCGGGTAAACCTGATTATCGCCCCGCCCGAGCCCGCGAACTTCGTTCAAACGGTAACTCCCGCCGTGAGCATTACCGGACTGCGCGTGCAGTTCCACATTACCAAGACGATCACCAAAGAACCCAATGTTGCGGAAATTTCGGTCTCGAACCTGAACAAGGATTCCCGGGCCAAGTACCAAGATAGGAGTTCGAAGATCGTCGTGCTGGCCGGATATGAGGGAACGCTCGCGCAAATTTTCTCAGGCGAGGCCCGGACCATCGATCACGAGCATCAAGGACCGACGTGGGTCACGAAGATCCAGTGCGGCGACGGGGAGCGCGCCTATCGCTTCGCGTACGTCAACGCGAACTTCGGACCGGGGACTGCAGTCCCTGAGGCGCTCAAGCCCGTGTTGAGTTCGCTCAAGGGGCTAGGAATCGATGTTTCCGGCGCGCTGCAAAAGGCTGCGGGAATCGCGTCTTTCCTAACAAACGGCTACGCCGCGCAGGGGCAGGCAGTGAAGGAGCTAGACTCCCTGCTTCAAGGCACGGGCTATGCTTGGTCTATTCAGGACGGCGTGTTGAACTTCCTGCTTCCGGGGCAAGCGCTCGCAAACGCGGTGGTTCTCCTCACGCCGACCACGGGCCTTGTGGGCTCCCCCGAACACGGCTCCCCGGACAAAAAGTTTGGCTCCGTGCTCAAGGTGAAGTCTCTCCTTCAACCTGAAATCCGCCCGGGCGGGACGGTGCAGATCAAAAACACCCAGAGCGCGGACGGAACCTATTTCGTTGAAAAGGTAGTGCACACGGGAGACACTCACGGGGGAGACTGGTACAGTGAGTTCGAGTGTCGTAACACAGGAGTGAAAAACTGATGGGTTACGAGCGCTCACCGACTCTGCAGCAGCTGTTCGACGGGTTCCGCACCGCCGTGTTCGCCGATCTACACGTGGCGTTCCCTGCCGTGGTACGGGCGTTCGATCCCGTGGCGCAGTCCGTGGACGTGCAGCCCGCGCTGCAGATTCCAGTCCCGAACGAGGATGGGACTAGCACGTTAGTCAGCATGGCGATTATTCCAAAGGTTCCGGTGGTTTATCTCGGCGGTGGTGGATTCAAACTTGTCTACCCGCTGGTCGCGGGCGACACGGTGCTGGTTGTGGTGGCCGAGCGATCCATCGATCGGTGGTGCTCTCAGGGCGGGGTGCTCGATCCCCAGCAGCAGCGCTCCCACCATCTCGCCGATGCGGTGGCGATCCCCGGGCTGCGCCCCTTCAATACGCTGCAATCCGTGCGCACGGATGCGATCGTGCTCGGTGGGGATGGGGGAGGGAAGCAGGTAGCTGTGACGGGTTCCCAGGTGCATCTCGGAGTGACCGATGCGGTGCAGATGGCCACGGATGCGCTCGCTCTGGCCAGTAAGGTGGACGCGAATTTCACTGCATTCAAGGGGGCCTACGACGGGCACACGCACGTGTACTCTCCGGGCCCGAGTCCTCCCATCCCAACAGCTCCGCCCATCCCCTCAGCCCCCGCGCCGAGCCTCACGGGCTCAGCCGTGGTAAAGTCGAACTGAAATGAGCCAGCCCCTCCCGCGCGATTTGCTGCTGGACCCATCCTCGGGCGATTTGTCTATTCAGTTCGGGGATTTGCAGCTCGTGTATGACGATCCGGACAACAAGAACCCGGCGGGGATTGTCTCGGACGTTCGGTCCCGACTCCAGTTTTTCGCTGGCGAGTGGTTCCTAGACCAGTCGATAGGGCTCCCTTACTACCAGCAGATCTTGGTCAAGAACCCTAACCTAGCGGCCGTTAAGGCCTTGTTCTACCGAGAAATTCTCGCCACTCCCGGGATTAGCTCGATCACCTCGCTCACGTTGGATTTCAACCGCGCGCAGCGGCAACTCACGGTGACCTACTCGGCTGCGAGCGATTTCGGACCAATCATCAGCCAGGCCGAGGCGCTGAAAACACCATGAGTGGCCCCTTCGGATTGTTGCTCACCGGATTCGTCCCCAAGCAAACCGCGGACATCGTCGCGGATCTAGACGGCGCCCTACAGACGCAGTTTGGAAATTCGATCAACCTCTCGCCACAGGCCCGGTTCGGGCAGGTGGTGGGCATCCTCGCGGAGCGGTATCAGGAACTGTGGAGCCTCGCACAAGAGCTCTACGCCTCGCTGGACCCCGACATGGCCACAGGCACGGCGCTGGCCAACCTCTGCGCCCTCACAGGCACCACCCCACTATCTGCCACAGCCTCAACTGTTACCGCAACCTGCACGGGCACCCCTGGAACCATCCTCACGGGCGCAACGTCGCCAGTGCAGGCAAGCGTCACAGGCACAAACGGCGGGGTGATTTTTCAATCCGTAATCAACTCGACCATCGCCGCAGCTACCGCGTGGGCGGGCACCACGGGCTACACCCTAGGCCAGCGGCGAACCAACAGCGGGAACATTTACGAGGTAATCACGCCCGGCACCTCGGCAGGCTCGGGCGGTCCGAGCGGCACGGGCACGAATATTACTGACAACACGGTGCATTGGAAGTTCATCGGCACGGGCACGGGCTTCGTTGACGTCGCCATGGCATGCACCCAGGTCGGCCCCCTCGCAGCCCCCGCGGCAACCCTTACGACTATCGCCACCGCAATCAGCGGCTGGAATAACGTCTACAACGATCTTGATGCGGTGCTCGGGCGCGCCCTCGAAACAGACGCGGCGCTGCGCATTCGCCGCGAGGCGGAGCTCCGAATTGCAGGCAATGCCGCGCTGGAATCCATCCGCGCCAAGGTGCTTGCGGCGCCGAACGTCACTACGGTTACCGTGTTTGAAAACGTGACCGACACAACGGACGGCAACGGACTCCCACCACACTCCATCGATGTACAGGTTCAGGGGGGAGGCGTCGATCCGGACCCGAATATCACGGGCGCGATTTTCGCCAGTATCGCGGCGGGCATCAACACATTTGGAAGCATCTCCGGCACAGTGACGGACTCACAGGGTACCGCCCACACGATCAACTACGATCGACCGACGAACCTCCTCGCGTATATCATCGTCAACGTGATTGTGAATCCATTAGTTTTCAACGCCACGTCCGGCCCGGCTGCCATCAAGGCCGCGATCGTCGCGTTCGGGAACACGTTCATTACCGATCAGGATCTGATCTCCAGCGCTATCGCCGCGCAGGGCTACTCAGTGCCGGGCGTCATGGACATGCAGCTTCCGCTGATCGGCACTGCGCCGGCCCCGGCGAGTTCCACGACAATCAACGCCACGCCGCGGCAACTCTTCGTTTTCGACACCTCTCGAATTACTGTCAACATCACCAACGGGACCTTCTGATATGCGCAAAGTCTTCGCCCTCATCTGCTGCCTCACCGCCGCTGCGGTTCTGTCCGGTGATTTCATCTACGGCGGGGGAGCAATCCCCACGGCCAACAAGGTCAACGCGGGGCCGCTGCTGGTGAACCCAAATCAGGCGCTTACCGCGACTGAGATGAACCAGATTATCAACGCGCTGCAGTCCACACAAAACGCGATTCTGAGCGGCCAGTACCAAGGGCTCGCAAGCCAGCTCACCGCGCCACCCACCGATGCCGGTATATCGACCATCGCCACGGTGCTAGGACGTTACGTTGTTTCAGAGAACGGGGGGAACTACCGCAAGGCACTGCCTTACTGGTTTGATACCACCGACTACGGTGCCAAAGTCGACGTGGTTGGGATTCAGTTCGACGCGAATATCACCACGGGCACCGCGGCATTTTCCACCACGGCTTCCACGCCTTTCAAAGCAGGACGAGACGAGGGCAAACTTCTGGTGGTCGAGGGCGCGGGCGCAACAGGCGGATCGCTAGTCACTACGATTTCTTCGGTCACCGACTCGAAGCACGTGGTGCTCGCGGCCACCGCCTCGGCCACAGTGACAAACGTCCGAGCCCTGTTCGGCACAGATGACACCGCGGCAATTCAGGCCGCAATCAATGCGGTGGCGAGCGGTCCGGGAAACGGTACGGTTTACCAGCCGGGCGTGTCGCTCACTTCCGCAACGTTGGTGAACAACACTGACACCGCGCATGTTCGTTTCCAGGGGCAAAACTGGTTTACCTCGGCCGTGCTGAGCGTGCAGGCCGCGGGGGGGAGCAACCACGGCACTTATCAGGTGACTGGCACTACAGTGAGCGGGGGAAACGTGCAGGTGCCGGCGGGAGGGTCTTGGTTCGAAATCGACAACATGACTCTCGCTTCGCTGAACGGACACGTACTTAACTTGCAATCCTCTAACGGCAAACTCCACGATCTGTGGCTCGCCGCAGCGGCGCCCGATTCGGTGCTATCTGGATCGGCATTCATTTCGCTCAACGCCAACGTGCTTGAGGGCTGGAACATTCGCGAGGGTGGAGGCAACATGCTCTCCGGGCCGACTCCGGCCGATGTCGGCTGGCTCGGCGGTATCGGTGCGGTTTATCAGGTTGGATCGTCTGGTGTCGCTTACAAAGGCAAGCCGGCCTATGGCCACTCGGCAATCAGCACAAACGCGGGCGTGGGAGGCGGGAACCAAAACAATGAGCACCATTTCCGCAACGTTCAGAACCACGCGTCTTTCTCCGTGGCAGGCGTTTACGTCGCAGACACTGGAGGCTCGGGCACCGCGACCTCCCCCTTCGGATTTGAGTACACTGATTGTCAGTTCAAGGCTGATCAAGTCACTGTGAGCGCACAAGCGGCATACCTCGCAGATGGGTGCGGTGATTTGGATTTAACGGTAGCCAGCTCGGAAAATATAGGGAGTGCCCCCTGGCTATTGATCAAGTCCACGAACAACCCGTGTACTGTACGCGTGCATGGCGGGGTTGGATATACACAGGCCGCCATTAACGTTGACCGCTCCTCCGGAAATCTTGGGTCATATGTCACGATCGACAACGCAAACTTCTCGCTGTTCAATTACGTGAATGACACAGGGGGTACCGGGTACGCGCGAATGAACAATTCGGATCTATATACCGGCTGGAGAGGCAGCGTAGCCCAGCCTGCGGGTATTCAGAATCGCGTGACAGGGGGTTTCTCGAGCCCGCCAGTGATGCTTCCTGCTACTATCTCTGGACAGTACTATCCAAGCACCTGGGCACATTTTTACGAGGGGAACGGCTTCCAGGCCAAAACATTTGAGCAAGAATTTATTGGGGGCCCCTCAGGGGGAGATGATATTTATTACAGAGCACGCACCAACCCAGACCCCAGCCACATGACTGCGCTGCTGAGTGGCGACGGGTTGTGGGAAAAAGATGTCTACGGCCGAGAAACAACCGGGGGCGGAACTTGGCAACCCGCGGTGGCGGAAATTACCGGCGTGTCTGCTATCTCGTCTGGCGCAATCAAAGCATTTTGGTTGTTGCAGCTCCGAAATGGGTTATCCGGGTTAACCGACGCGTTGCGCGCAGATATGAACACGGGGGCGCTGGGCACAGGCCTGAAATGGAACACGACGGGGAGCCAGAGCCACGGCGTGACTTCCACAAGCTCCACGGGCTACGCAGTGCTAACAACTGACTATCTCGTGCACATGACCGCAGCTGGTGCACGAACAGCCACGCTACTTGATGCAACCACGGTATCCGACGGCACCGTCATAGAAATCAAAGACGCGGCAAACCCCTGCACTGCGGGAGGTGCTGGGCCGATCAATGTTGTGTCCTCCGGCTCCAGCACCTTAGACAACACTGCGGCCGGAACGGGGCTCAATATCACCACTAATTGCGGCCATTTAAAGTTCTACGCCCAAGGCGGGAACTGGTGGACTGAATAGCGTGGGCTTCCCCTACACATTCCCGATCGTCTTCGGACCCCCGGTCATCGGGCAGATTACAAACCACGTTCAGGCGGCAATCAACCGCCTCGCGGAACAGTACAAAAAGCCCAACATCCAAGGCTTCCTCACCGCGTTCGCCACGGAAATTCAGGACGTGGAAAACATGCTTTGGGGGCTCTACACCGGGCGCTGGCTTTCCACGGCGCAAGGGGCTTCCCTGGATCAGCTCGGGAAAATAGTGGGGCAGCCGCGCAACGGGCAGGACGATGTTACTTATCTGATCTACATCGGGTCTCGGATCGCCCTCAACAAGGAGTCTTGCACGGTCGAGGACCTCTACCGAATTTTCATAGGGCTTCTTCCGGGCGCCACGTTGAGCATCGTCAACTACCTGATTTGCAACTTCGTTTTCTACATTTTCAACTTCCCCCTGACCAACGTGCAGGGGCAGACTCTGCTCCAGTTATTCCGACAGGCTCGCGCCGCGGGGGTCGGCGGGCAGATGCGCTGGAGCCCCGTGGTGGAGTCCCAGACGTTCAGCTTCGCGGGGGGTCCGGGGCTGGGCTTCGATGACCTCAACGCTCCGGGGGGCGGTGGGCATTTCGTGTCCGTTTACGGATAGGATGGAGACATGCCAGCTCCCAAACCGATCAGCGTGCCTGACTGGGCAACCACCGCGACGGGCATTGCGAATAGCACCACGCCAAGCGCGGGGTTTCGTGGCGACGGGTGGCCGAACGGCTACCAGCCCCCCTCACAGTATTTCAACTACTGGCAAAATCTCGTGGGCCAGTGGTGTGACTGGCTCAACGATTTACAAAACGAAGTGCTCCTCTGGACAGCGCTCAACACATTCTCGGCAGGCATCGCAGTAACGCAGTCTGTGCTCAATGGCAGCGCTGTGATTGGCACCGGAAACGGCTCAGGTGCTGGCGTCTACGGCGTGTCGGGCGACACCAACAATGCCTCGGGCGTCTTGGGGTTCGTTGGGGCAGGGGCGACGAACGGCCGAGGAGGGCAGTTTACCGGGAAAGGTACGGGCGAGGGGGCGACGCATCTCGGGGGTACGAACGGGCCTGGATCCATCAACACGGCGGGCGGGGGCAATAACTCCGGAGCCGTCAATACCGGCACAGGATCTTCCCCAGGTGCTCTCAACCTCGGAGGGGACACAGGTGCTGGATCGGACAACGCCGCGGGCGCTGGGTCCAATACCTACGGCGCTCGTGGGTTAGGTGACGGTACCGGCGTCGGCTTGCTTGGCGTAGGTGGATCCAGTAGCGCGGGCGTTCAGGCCACCGCAGGGGCGGGGGGGATCCGCGGAGCGTTGCGTTTGAGTGTCCAGGCTACTCCCTCAGCGCCACTCAACGGCGATGCTTGGGTTGACAACAGCGGATCTAGACCGCGCGCCGGGGTGGCGGATTTCAACGGAGCAACCCGATATTTCGTTGGACACGACGTTCCCACGGGATTGACCTACGACAATTCTTGGACCGACCACAGTACAGCCCCCGCGGGCTTCTACACATCAGGTCAGGGACGGTGTTACCTACGAGGCTCTATCCGAAATGCTGGCACGCCAACACTTCCTCAACAAGTTGCGCACAGTCTGCCGGTTCCTAGCGCACTCACTGCTGCCGGCTTCTTGCAACTTGCAGCCTCCGTAAATGGTGGCAGTTACGTGTTCCTACGGATTAGCAACACCGGCACACTGACCCTCGCTGACCCTGGGGGCAATTGGGCGAGCGGAAACTCTGTAGACCTCGAAGGCCTTTCCTACGACGTGCAAACATGATTGATCTCAAACTCATAGTCTCATCCGCCGGATTGCTCGGAACCCTCGGGGTAGCTGCGATGGGTTACGGCTCTCTACGAACCACTGTCACGGTCCACGACAGGGCAATCGAGACGCATGGGGTAGCGCTCAACAAGCTCAACAAAGAGCGAGAGGCCCACGCAATCGAAATCCAGAAAATCGACGATTCCCTTGAAACCCTCAAAGACAACACCGAAACAGCGCGAGACATGCTCCGGAAGCACGGGGAAACGCTCGACCGTCTCGAGGCGTTGATGCGCCATGCCCGTTGAACTTTTCAAACGGATAGACCTCGATCTCCTAATGCCTGACTTTCGGGACAGGTGGCTGGAGCTCGTTGCTCGATGCGCCTCGAGAGGGGCCATCTACTGCGCTCTTTCGGGTTGGCGGACTCAAGGCGAGCAGATGTTCGAGTGGTCCAAGGGACGCACGACACCAGGCCCCCACGCAGGCGAGGCTGGTTACGGACCCCTCGGGCAGACGGTGACCAAAGCCAAAGCTTGGGAAAGCGCGCACAACTTTGGCATTGCTGGCGACTGCGTTCGGGTAGTTAACGGAATCCGGCGCTGGGAGGTGCCTTTTTACAATGAGCTCGCCGAGGAGGCCCCTCACGTCGGACTGATGACCGGTGCCAGGTGGCAGGATTTTGATCACGTGCAAGTGCCCGGATTCGTCACCTGCGATGATCTGGCTCCCCTGACTGCGATCATGAAAAACGGTGGAAATATTCAGGATTGCTGGAACATTGTCCTCTCGAGGTGGCAACCCGCGCCCGTTTGCGCGTAGTATCGAATCCATGGACGCGAACTCGTTGAAGCGGTGGGCGATGACGTTGATCGGCATGGCGGTCATTGCCGCAGGCAATAAACTCGGGCTGACTCCCGGGCAAGAAGCGATGATCACCGGACTGCTCGGGCTGTTCCTCGCCCAGTCCGGAGTCAATGCGGTGTTTGAAAAGCTGGCAGCCTCCAAGGGGCTCGGCACTGTCTTGGGCGACCTCGGCAAGCTCAAGGCCGCGTTTGATGCAGCCAAGGCGCAACAAGCGCAGTCTGCGGCGATGGCCACTCCGCCCGCCCCCGGCGCGGCGAACGCCTAGTGCTCTGGCCGCTTCCGCTTTTACTCGGGGCGGCCCTGCTTCCCGGGCCTCGCGCGCTGCCCGACGCACCGACATCAATCACCCTGTTTGATGATTTCGGTTGTCCCTCGGCCCCGCCGATGACCCTGAATTCGGACGGCACGTGGACGGCAACCCAGGCACGTAAGGACAGGCTCGACTGCGGCATTACCCGCGCACAAGTCAAACTCGACTTCTACGACGGGAAACCTGCGAAGCAGGCGCCAGATCCCGGCTTCCAGCTCCAGCTATCCCATGGGGTTGTTGCGGTGGTTACGGCTGTGCTCGCGCTAGCAACGGCCATGGTACAAAACCGAACCTCGCGTCACTGCCGGGCCCTTGTCGGCGCCTGCTAGTGTGTGTTTAACTGTTAAGTCATGACTGAAAAAACCTGCACGCGTTGCGGTTTGCCCAAACCTCTTACCCCCGAAAACTTCAATCGCGATCGCCGAAACTTGACGGGTTTCGTGAGCATGTGCGTCCCCTGCAGGCGGGCATACAACGTTGAGAAAGAGCGAGATCGCTGTATCCGCCGAGGGATAGCACCTCCAGTTCCGCGGAAACCCAGAGGTGATGAATTCGAGATCACCGAGGATGCGGAGCCCTCAACGAAGGCCGAGGAAATGACCCAGCGGGTTACCGCTCGCCAAGAGGCGCATGCCCAGAAAATCGCCGATGAGTTCGCTCCACTGGGCCCAGATGCGATCGGCCACGCATTCGAGGGCGATGAGTACTTCGTGCGCGTGGCGAATGATCCGAAGGCAGCGAAGGAGCACAAGCAGGAATACTCCAAGCTCATGGGTCAGAGCGCAAATTTCCTCTCAGCACTGGCCAAGGGAGATCTCTCGATGTTTGCGGATGCGGATGCGCGCAAGCTCGCCCTGTACCGCGCCGCGCTGGCTGAGGAGGAACTCAGGTACATGGGTCGACGCAACGCTCGCTCGGAGACGCTGCACCTCGCACGCGAGGCGCTGATCCAGCGGGAATGGCGGGACCTAGCAGAGCGCTATCTCGCTGAGAAGATCGTGCCTGCGGGTTTCGCCAAGGAGCCCCGGGAGGCGAACGAGCAGCGAGCGCTACTCCTGATGCTCTCGGATCTCCACCTAGGTTCGGACCTCGAGGGCCGCGGCAACCCGCTACCCTTCCGCGCGCAGGAGGAGGCCCGCTGCCTCGAGTACCTCCTACGCAACGTGCTCGGGTACAAAACTGACCACCGGCTCGAGACCGCGCTCTATGTCTTCCTCGCGGGGGACATCATCGAGGGCACATTGGGCCACGACAAACGATTGAGGGTGCCGGGCGCCGAACAGCGAATGATTTTCCTGCAGCTGTTTCTGCCCTTCGTGGCACACTGTGCCGCAGCATTCGTGCGCGTGGTATTCGTTTGCGTCCCTGGAAATCATGGGCGTGACACAGCGAGGCACGAGGGGCGCGCGTTGGTGGATCGCTGGGACGGGATTGAGTCCTCCCTCTATGAGCAACTCCAAATCTCGAGCAGGCACCTGCCTAACGTGTCGTGGGTCATCCCCCCACGGGGGATCGCCGCGCCGCGCATCCTCGGTCACCAGCTGCTGGTGTTCCATGGCGACGTGGAACCGCTCATGCAAAACCCGATGACAAAAAGCTCCGCGAACGCGGCGACGCTGGCTGCATGCAACAACAACCCGTACTACGAAAACCTAGTGTTTGAGGGGGCTTTCTACGGGCACTGGCACGCTGGATCCCAATTCTTGACGGATCCTGTAATGCAGTTTGCCAATGGCGCACTGCTGCCTGCGAGCGAATTCAGCCGGCATATCGGCGCGGTAAACTCCCGCCGTGGGCAGTGGATGGTTGAGGTGACCAAAGATCACTTCCCCGGAGATCAACGTTTCATCCACATCACGAGTACAATCGACAAGGATGAGACCCTTGGTAAGGACCTTATTCGCCCTTGGCGCTACCCTCGCGATGCTTCCGGGCTGTATTCCGGTGAAAGCATCCGTTGTTAACTCTGAGGTCTGGCGCCCAGATACCGCGTGCGCCACGCGCTGCGGCCTACTGGCCGTGGGAATGGATTGCGAGTACCTGCAGGATTACGAGTCGGAGGTGCTCTACACCCTGCGCGGTTTCTGGGATCAGCAGTGGATGTGTCGTCGGCTGCTAGGCTGGTGGGTGACAACGCTCACGTGCGGCGTGGCGCTATTCGACGACCCATCTCAGCCCGGGCAAGAACTCTACGGGCTGATGGATCCGTTTCCGCACCGAATCACGCTACACACCACGGATTTCGCCTCGTCCGCGCTCTCGCACGAGCTCGTGCATATTTTCGACGACTCCTCGAGATCGTGGTGCGGCACGCACGTCGGCTGGCGTGAGCGCGGACTCTGTAAGGCCATTCACGCCACGTCGTCTATCAAAGATGGGCTGCCCTGCGACTCCTCGGAGTAGTCCGTCACAGTGCTCGGTTGGTACGCGCCCGCGAGGAACGCGTACGTACAAAGGCCCGCGCAAAGCTCTAGGTTGAGCCCGTTGAGGGTGTCGATGTGATTTTTCTGGGCAACTAGAAGCTTTGCCTGCTTCGCGGCATGCTCCTGGAGACGCCGGATCTGGAGGCGTTGATCCATTCTATTTCTCCGGATCCTCGGCGAGCCCTCGCACAGCATCCTCGAGAGGCGACCCGTACGTGTCGAAATTAAGCGCCGTAACGGCAGGGACTGCGTTCGGGTATTTTGCACACAGGGCTTTTGCTTTGGCGTTGAGATCCTCCATCCACCCAACGTGCATCTTGGGTGGGCGATCGTCCACCCAGTTTCCGAAGATCATCGAGTCGCGGAGAACCATCAGCGAGGCGATCGCTTTGGTGACGTGACTGATGCCTGAGGCAGGGTCGATGTCCTCTCCCTCCCAAAAGGAGGCCATGTGACGCCCGGCGGCCTCGTGGTACGTGGAAGCCTTGACTCCCGCTTTGCGGTAGTTGTGGCGCCCGTACTTGAGGGCGCCCTCGAGCATAGCTACGCCGAGTTCCAGCAGAACGGGCATGCTCACGGTAGAAATCGGGGCTTTTTCGCTGCCCCAGGCCTCTTTGGGGTTGGTTGGTTTTCTGTCGCTCACGCTGGCATCTCCTCGTTACCGCCCTCGCCGCGACAGCGCGGGCACTCGTTGTCAAACCGCTCAAACACCCCTGCCGAATCGAACCGGGGACCACTCCCGCCCATTCCCAGACAGTCCAAACATGTCACCCAGCGCGAGCGCTGGCTGCGTCGCAAGTTCAAAAACACACGTTGGAATGCGCTCCGTTCTCTCGCGCTCAGTGTCTCTGTTGTTGAGAGCCGTGTCGTTGTCACCCAGAGGCCTAACACTCCCCGTATCAACAGCCCACTCGCCAGAATCCAAATCAGTAGCATGCTGATTGCCATGATCCCTCACGTACGTGCGCGCTGTCACGTCCGCGAACTCGGACCACTCAGCGTGCGTTAAACTGTTAATGTCGTCCCGGGAGAGAGTGAAGTCGTTCACCGGGGCAGTCTCCAGGTGCCTGGGCGTTTCATCGTGGGTCGGCCCTTGGCGTCGTTGTACCAAAGCCAGCCGTTGATCAACTTTCCGCTCACCCTCTCCCACTCGTTTCCGTTCCAGATTTCGAATTTCATTTTGCTGCCCCTTTCGTTGCGTGGTGGCGGGAGATGAGCTCTCCCGCGAGTGACCTAAAAGCGGGAGAATGTCGGCAATGCTGGCCTCGGCGGGCTGGTTGAGAAGTCAACAGCCTCGATCACCGAGATCACAAAACCGTCCCGATTGCCGAAACAAGCGCGCGCCTTGGTCTGCGCTGACTTGGTGTTTTTGGCCCGAATCTCAATGCGCGAGCGGTAGGGCCCGGTCAAACCAACAAACTCAACTGTTACGATGTAGCTTCTCATTTTGTTCATCTCCTTGCCTTAACAGTAATGCTATCCGCGTGCCTAGGTCAACATCTAACAGTTTCGCTCAGGTGCGTGTATCCTACCCCGGGTAAGCCGCGACACATGGGTCGTCAATATTCACCCGGGGAGGCAGTTGATCAACTTTCCATTCACCCTCTCCCACTCGTTTCCGTTCCAGATTTCGAATTTCATTTTGTCACTCCACAACGGTGTCGTTCAAAATTAACCCCCACACCCGTTGGGCCTCATAAATATCGCGCGCCCGCTCGACAGCCTCGGATATCGAGTTAACCCCACCGCCGCTGGCAACATGCTCGCGCTCGCCGTTCGGCAGGATTACAACGAGACGGTCGTTTGTCGGCCCCCAGACGATCTTTGCCCTACCGGCCGGAGCACCATCCGAACTATCGACCAAAATAGTACCAATCACTGTCTCAACCATTGTCTGACTCATTTTGTTCATCTCCTTGCCTTAACAGTAATGCTATCCGCGTGCCGAGGTCAATCCCTAACAGTTTCGCCTAGGTGCGTGTGTCCTACCCTGGGTAAACCGCGACACATGGGTCGTCAATATTCACCCGGGGAGGCAGTAGATGACCGACTTAGGCCCACGTAGACCCTCGCGGGCCTTCGAGGTGACGATCTGGGCTCCGTCCTCTTCCAGGGTTTTGATCCGCTCGTACACTGTGGGTTTGCTCAGGCCGGTGTGCGCGGCCAGCTGCCTCGCTGTGCGCGGGGTGCGGAGGGCTCGTCGAAAACTCAGTAGATCTGCTGCGCTAATTTGTCGTGACATAGCCTAACTGTAACCCTGTTCAGTCCCCGAGTACAGTGGTAACATCCGCGAGAGAGCGGGCGAGGATATAGATCGCGCCGAGGCGGGTAACGGATGCCTCAAACCGCAGCTGATCTGCAGACTGGGTGCCTCTGAGCGATTTGCACTCGATGAACAGCGCGCGCCCGGGGCCAGACCCCAGAGATATCCGCCAAACCCCGGAGATATCCGCCTGACCGGGTAAACCGAAAAACACCGGGCGCCCATGCATGACAGCCATGCCCGTGTTCTGACGCCAGAGAAAAATTCTCGGGTGCTTGTCGTAGTGATTGAGGATTCGTCGAACGAGGGCGGTTTCGTTCATAGGCTGAGTTCCGCGAAACGTTTCAAAAAGCGTCGAGATCCGTACTCGCCGAAATCGAATGCATTCGCGTCTGGATCGTCCACGCCCTCTGTTTCGTGCCACTTACACCATCTCGCTCGCAGCCTGTCGGTCTCTGACCAGTCAATTCTGAGCATGTGTCGTTTGACCTCAAGCAAACACACCATCGTATCCGCTTCTTTGATGACCTCGGGCTCCTCTGAGAGCAGACCAAACGTGTTATAGATTCTATCCTGCCATCTGCGGTCTAAGTCGCGAAATTGAGACATCGCAGGGAGTCGCTTCACCGGGCGAGCCATATCTCCGAGCCCGTACTCGGCCGCGTCGTGAAGTAGTCCGTAGAGAGCAATTTGCCTGAGGTATTCCTCGGGGTCACCCCACGCCTCAGCTGCGTCACCGGACAGTTCCTCAGCCAGGTAGCTCACCCGAAGCGAGTGCTGTGCCACGCTGAGAAACTCATTCGCTTGACCGCGGAACCGACTCTCCCGAGCCAGTCCGAGCGCGATCGACTGGATCCGGATCATCTCCGGCCGCAGGTCTAGCACGTCGATTTTCTCGCCCTGAGATCCTCGGATCCAGCCGTCCGCATCCATGAATTCTCTCACTTCGTCTTCGAGCGTCATTCGTCATCTCCGGGGCAAGATGCTTTCAATGCCCGTGCTGTTACCTCATTGCGCAATGCAACGAGTCCGCATTTTGCGCAGTACTTGAGCCAGGCCAGTTTCGAAACCCAGGCTCCGATTCTATGTCCCCGTTTGTTTGGCACGCTTCCTATTCTGTCCCCGCGCAAATCTTGAACTTCTCGTGATCTTCCTTGATCAATCGTCGAGTTTCCGCATCCTTCTCGGATGCGGTCTGATCCCTCTTCTGTGAATCCTCGATCAGCTGCTGGGTCACGCGGCCGAACACAACGACGCACGAGGCGAAGCGCGCCGGCCCGAGCTTTTTCCCCTGGTACGTAAACCGCAGTCGACCGCGCAAAAACACCACGTCTCCGGGCACGAGGCCCTTACGCACGGGCTCTACGAAGTCGTGCCACCACGCCGTGGACGTGTCGACGGGGAGGAGCATGACCACGGTGCAGCGCCCTTCCCAGGCCTCCTTCGCAGCCTTGGCTACAAACCGTGTTTTGAGCGGCGAGGAGTAGGGCGGGTTACACCAGATCACCGGGGATGGGTGATCGGGCTCGTCTTCCCACGGATTCCAGGAACCACTCAGCGCGTCACCTAAGCTGCCATCCCCGGGGCGCTCGGCTGCGCTGAAAAAAAACGGACAGAGCCGATTCTCTCGATTTGCGGCTGCGTCGATCACGAAGTGAAACTGTTTATCTAGCTCCGCGAACAGCTCCGGCGGGGTTCCGTATTCGTCTGAGAGAGAGGCCTGGGATCGCGCCACGTTAAAACCCCAGCCCGCGCGCTATCAACCACTGTTTCCAGTCTCTGCGGTCACACGCCAGCCAGGCCTCGTGAAGGGACTGTGTATTAATGAAATACAGCGCTTCTGCACATGCGCCCAAGCGGAGCAGTGACAAAACCACAGGGTTTGTCAAACAAAGACCGCTTTTCGCGCCCTCCAGGTCCGCACTCTTCAGGTCCGCGCCCACCAGGTTCGCGTTCCGCAGGCTCGCGCCCGCCAGGTCCGCGCTCCGCAGGTCCGCGCTCCGCAGGTCCGCGTTCCGCAGGTTCGCGTTCCGCAGGTCCGCGCCTCGCAGGTCCGCGCCCGCCAGGTCCGCGTTCCGCAGGTTCGCGCCCGCCAGGTTCGCGCCTCGCAGGTCCGCGCCCGCCAGGTACGCGCGCTTTCCTTTCGTTGGGTCTTTCAACCACTCTGAGTGTTGCTCCAAAATCTCTTTAAGGTTTTCCATTTTTCCCTTCCTCTCTGAAAACACTTTAGCTTAATAGTTTAGGAATAGCAACTCGAAGCTTAGGATAGTAATTCTGCGTGCATCCGCTCTGACAGGCTTTCTGCCACCCGTCCGCGCGGCACCCCGGACACGGCGGGCGCCAGACTTGGAGCACCCCATCTACGCGCACTGTTTCGGCGCCCTTGTACCAAAACTCCATCGCCGCGGGCTCTGCGTCCACGCGCACGTCGGGGCAAAGCGCTTGCATCTCCTCGCGCATGATCAGAGCCATCCGATCTGCTGCCTCGGGCATCCGGGCTAGGGGCATCTCTGAGATATTTTCATCGTGCACAAACACGGCGATGTGCGAATCCCAGAGGGGGGAGCCTCGGTCTGTGTCCGCCTCTTTCGTGATTCGGTACAGCGCGCGTTTGGCACCCTGCGCTGCGCGGTTCTGAAACAGGTGATTCGAGCCAGAACAAAACGGGTTTTTGTCGTTCGTTAAATCCCGCTTCATTCCATTGCCGAAACTCAGAATGAACCCATCCGTGTCGCAGAGCTTGGAGATCAGCGCGAAGTAGTCGTTCATCTCCTCCCACTCTTCGAGCCAGAGCTTTTTGTACTTGACCGCGAGTTCCAGGCATTCGACGCACGTGGGGACTATGTCCCGCCCCTTCCATTGCGTTGTTTTTTCGCCGCAGTAACGCCCCGCGCCGTTGCACCGGAAGCAGTCTTTGACCTGCCCCGCGCAGACACAGGGCACCCCGCCGTCCGCAAGGACACAGAACCGGATCCCGTCCTTCGCGGCCGTAAAAACCAGCTTGGGAGGGCCCATGCCTCCACCAAGGCCGTAGTTGACTGGCTTGGCACTCTGGCGTGCATCAACAGCACGCTTCTCCTTCGCTTTGCGCCGGGCGAGGATGTCCTCGTAGGTGGTGGAGAGCATGCGCGCGGCGATTCGGGAATGGAGATCTTGCCCCGCGTTGATCGCTTCGGCCATTCGCGAATAGTGAAACAAGTCCACGTTGGATTGGGAGAGAGTCACGAGCTCAATGCCCGCGTAGTCAACCGATACGTAGGGACGCTCGCAGATGGTGGGGCCGGAGTAATCGATCATCGGGCTTTGAAACACTCTCTGATTTTCCCGCCGCGCGGGAGCTGCTGCAGCGGTGGTTCTGCGATCGATGTCCTAGCCGTGACCATCGGGTTCTGGTACTTCGCGTTGATAGGCACCGTGGTTCCCTGAAGAATGACTTTACTATAAACCGAATAGAGTCTCTCGTTCGGGCCGGCTTTCCCGAAGTCGGCGAGCACCGGATCTCCCGAAGCTAGGAGCGTATCGCGAGCCGTAGAGACCTGACCCCGAGGGAATTTCTTGCTCGGGGGCGTAATCGGGGGTTTCCCCTGGTACGCCTTGGTCACTAGTGCGGCGAGGTGTTTCGTGTCCGTGGCCCAGCGCATGCCTACCCCATCCCGAAAAAACTCCGGCGCCTCGGGCTTTTTCCCTCCCTTGCATTTCCGCTCTTTCACAATCTTATGATCCAGAAACCTCAGCCTTGTCTCCTCGTGCTGGCGCTGAATCTCCGCGACCAGCGCCGCGGTCTTCTCCGGATCCGTACGCAAGCCCCACTGGTGAGCCCGGTGCAACGCCCACGCGGCGCGCATCTCGTCTCCTCTGCAGTGCGCGTTTTCGTGCCCCGCCTGCGCTGCGTCGATCAGCCAGGCATTGTGCGCATCGGCCTTGGGATACTCCACCGCTTCCGCCGGCCACTGGTCGATCGGCGTGCCCTCGAGCTCGTGATACCTGAGACGCCACACATCCGGGCCCTTCTTCTCCGCGGTCCGATCTACGCCTAGGTAGCGCTGCTCGAGGAGCCCCTGCCAGTAGAAAGGGAATTCTCGGCCCGTGCTCTGATCTAGATAGGCGCACCCTCGGCCGATATCGTGCAGAGTCTCGCTCACGAGGATGCACCGGATCCTGTCCTGATCCAGGGCGCGGTAGACGAGATCCATCAGCGTCGGGTCATCCGCTACCATGCACCCGAGATCGTAGACGGTAAACGCGTTTGTGAGTTCGTGCTCGGTAAGGATGTGCCGGATGATCGGCCGAGCCCCGCGGAGATCCACGAGGTCAGTGGTTTTGCCCTCCGACACAGCCGCGCAAACCACAGGCGGGCTGGGCAGGCCCGGCTGAATCGGATGTGTCTCAACATCGAACGCGTAGATCACGGCTCGCGCTCAAACTCGGCTTCCCACTGTTCGCGGGTCTTTCCCTGAACCAGAGCCCCGGGATCGGGCAAGAAGAAGTGCTCCCGGTAGAATCTCAGCGCCGCAATCGATGCGTCCAGATCGGCCAGCGGCGTGTGTTTCGGCTCCCCGTCTCCCTTCCATGGATCAACCCAACCAGCATCGGCGAGCACTCTGAATACCGAAACATCCAACATTCGGTAATGCCACAGCGAGAACAGCGAAGGATCCGCCTCTCGAAGAAAGCGCGCGTCAAAATGCACCGAGCTCCCTGCGAGTACGCGATCGGCAGGCTTGCCAGGTGCTTTGGTTAGAATGAGATGCCTCACCAGCGTGAGAGCCTCTCGGAGCGAGAACAGTGATTTCGCGCAACGATTTAGCAAGCCTGACCTTTCGTGCATTTCTCGCGCGGCTGTATCCATGTCATCGTATCGATCCCCATTCCAGCTCACGTCGACCTCGATTTCGCCGAGGGTGTTCAAGTTCGTGTTCGTCACCCGGCAGCCCACGGACAAAATCTCACGTGTTTGCGGATCTAGCCCTGTCGTCTCCAAATCAACCCAGATAAAAAACATTTTGTGCTCCTCCTTCATTTGTTGACGTAGGATCCCTTACGAGGATCAGGCGGCTCTTGTTCACGGATATAGAGCGCACCGGGTGGGCCCTCTCTCGGCGGGCAGCCGTGCGGGTCAATCGCCCGAACTCTACGCCGCTTCTTCCTCGCTGCTCTCCGGCTCACCAGCCACGATCTCAGCCAACCACTTCCGGTTCGCCGCTACGGTCTTGGCGTCATTCTCGAGCGTCGCCCAGACGGGAACGTGAATCGTCTTCTGCTTTTTCACGGTCTGTTTTGTCGTGACATCAAAGCCGACCTGCATTCCCGTGGCCAGCTGTTCCTTGCCGCGCATCTCGTTCAGCGTTTCCTTGTATTCGGTGTCGGAGATTGTCTCGACCCCAAAGAGAGTCATGACGAAATCTTTGACGCGCCCGGGGGCCTGGTCGTACTCGTCATACTTCGGGTCGAGGAGCTCGATGTACGTGCGCTTCTGCCCGACCGTGTGAGGCCCACGGTCGTCGGTAGCGAACGCTGTCTTGATGCGCATCTCGACCAGCCAAATCAGACCCTTCATTTTGGTCTGTTTGAGTGCAACCTTTGCCACTACCGCGGAGCCGCGGCCTCGATCTATGTAGCTTCCGATTCCTGCGCCGCGCTCTGCTTTCGCCAACACATCCAGTTGATCTTCTACTGTCCTTGCCATTGTCGTTTCCTTCCGCCCTTTTATTTTACTGTTACACACTCAGATTCAAAGTGCAATATCCCAGTTTCTGCACATTTCCTAATGTCTCGTGCCGGTAGCGGCAATCCTCAATCGCGCGCTTGAATCCCTGCATGAACTCAGCGCTGTGCAGGTACACTTCCGTGGTGACCTCGTCTGCCTCTTGCCCGATGCGGTGCAACCTACCTAGCAGCTGCTCCCACAGATCTCCGGATGCTGGGGGATGCGCCACTAACTGATCCGCCCAGAGAAACTGTGCCCCGTCCGTCCCAGTCCCGCGCGCGGCAATGGACGCGATCACCGACTTCTTGCACCGCGTTCGGACCGCGGCGTTGACCCTGTCCGATGCTTCATCGCCACCAGTCCAGTAGTCCGCGCGGGTCACCTGCGCGAGACGCTCGCCGAACGAAACGAAATCGACCCAACAGATCCCCCTGTGTTTGGCCAGCCACCCCGCCGCATCCTCGAGAAGCCAGTCCGAAATCCACACAGCTTTTTTTGAAGGCTCGACCTGATCGGCGATCTCCTTCCACGCTTCCCAGGTATCGGACTGCCACACGGGCAACGGACCCTTGTAGTCGGCGAGGTAACGATCGGCCGCGTGCTGACACAGGGCTAGCGAGTCGAGGTGCACCTCACGGCGCCGAATCTTCCCCCGGACCTCGGAGTGCCACTCCGAGCGGCGTTTGAGCCATTCGTCGATCAGCTTGGGGGGCTCCTTCCGGGGGAACGTCCGCTGATAGTAGAACCCCGAGGCTAGCTGGCGCGCGCACTCAGCCACCGCCGCGACCTCAACGAGTACCTCTCCGTCTGGGCGGCACCAGTCCCCCTGATCGGGCTCCTCGAGTTCCCCTTTGCGGTTGAGCATGCTTACCCCGTTCGGGCCCCGTAACTTGCGCAGTGCGTCGTGCACAGCCTTCGGCTGAGGGCCCGGATCCCGCTGGGTGATAACCAGCGACGTGGGGATAGCGCTCTCCGTAGTGGACACCACGCCCGGAGTCTCCCTCAGGCGACGCTGGAACCCCTGTCGGGCGTTCTCTCCGGGCTCGCAGAGCCGCGACAGCGCGCCCATAGGTTTAGCCCACAGAGCGGTGCGCCCGACCGAGTCGATTGCGGCGGCCCACTCCTCGACCACGGTCTTGCTCAGTGGAAGTGGGGAGCCTAGTTTGAGACTCCAGGCCGATAGGTGCCAGTAGTCTTTGAGGCTGCGTTTGCTGAGAGAGCCCGACCACGCGCACGCGCGGGTGTTCGGGTATTTGTCGAAGTACCGGCGCACGCGCCCGGTGCGGACCGAGTCGCGGGCGATCTCCTGGCACTCGTTGGCAATTATCAGATCGGGCCGGATACGCTCCAGCGCCGCGGTGCTCTTGGCGTGGGAGAGCTCCGAATAGGCCATGACATGGAGCACCGGCCGCCCCCCGGTGAAGTAACGCCCGCCGGCTAGGTTAGGCAGATTCCAATGCTGTCCGTAGAGGGGAATATCCTGCTCTAGCAGCTGCTTTCGCCCGCTGGGTTTGATGAATAAAACCGCGACCTTGCAGTTAGGGACAACCATCGGCATTAGGAGCCCCAACAATTCCTTCCCGTGCCCAACCCCGATGGGTCCGAGCACCCCCTGACCCACTGAACCTTCGTTCAGTGCCCAGGCCTGGATAGGAAGGAGCTCAGTAATGCATTTGCGACCCATTGCCGCGCAGGCGCAACGCTCGTTCATGCGTTTCAGCCTGTGTGCGTCAAACGCCACGGGCTCTGGGGCGCGCCGAGGGAGCGCCTCGATCCGAGCCAGGTCCTCCGTAAACTGCACCGCGTCGTAGGGCTCGACCAGCGGAGCACTCTCGGTTTTCACACCGGACAGCCCGAACTGTTCCAGCGGCGAGCCCCGCGAGGGGGCAGCGATGGGCGCCGCGCCGCGCCGTGCGAGCAGTCCCATCAGACTGGCACCAGTCTCATGTGCTGTTTCCCCTCTGAGTTCGTAGTCCACTCCAGCCGCTCGGCTGCTCCCTCGGTCCGCACCGGCACGTAAAATCGATCGGCAATCTCCTCGTCTGTGTAGGCGAGGATTCGCGCGATTTTCCACCAGCAAGAGCATCCCCGGCATTTGTAAAACAGATACCAACCATCCCAGCCGAGACACCCGCCGCAGTCGCGGTGGAATAGCACCTGCCGAGTGATATCAGCGCGCGTGGCCTTGCAGTGTCCTCGTCCGAAGTCTTTCACGCGCTTAGTCTCCGCAATTCCGTTTGCACTCTCGCGCGCCGGCTCATGAGCTTATCGAACAGCGCGTTAATCCCCGGATAGGATCTCTCAGCCTCCTCGAGGATGGCCGAGGATAGCGCTTCGATCTGGGAATCGAGGCGGATCAGCTCCTCGGAGGGAGACACGGGCTCTTGCTCGGAGATAGCCGCGAGTATTTGCTCGATTTTCACTGCAGTAAATCTCCGGTCGGGGACATGTTCTCCAGGCGTCGCTGCTGGGCGAATACTGTGTTTGCCACAGTCTTCCAGTACGCAATTAGTCGCCTATCCCCGCCATTGTGAGTCACGATCGCATTGATGCGGTCTGCAAGAAACGGAGATATCAAAAGCAATGCGTAGATCTGCGTGGCGCCTCCACCATCTGGTAATGGTTGATTTTCAATGTAGTCGTGGATAGCTGCGTAAATACTCCTCAAGAGCTTGTTTGCCTCAGGCAGTGCCTGACGCAAGACTGTCTCTGCTTCTTCGCTGGTTCCCATCTCAACTTTCATCGCGTACCTCGAACCAATGCCCCTTCAGGCAGGATTGCAGCCAGGGACTCCACCACTACTCGCGAAAGCTCGTCGTCTACCGAGTAGTAGAAATCCCCGCTAGCCAGGGGGAGCGCGGTCTTGATCGCGTACGCGAGCGCTCCCTTCCACTTCCCAAACGCGAGCGCGCTCTCGTTGTCAGCCAGCCGGATATCGATGAGCCGGAACTTGAGCTCCATCGGCTCGAGAACAGTGCTCCGAACCCACGCCGCGAAATTCTGCACCGGTGCGTTGGGGAGGCAGTTCACGTAGAGACGGAAAGCTAATAGAGCATGTCGTTGAGGCGCTCCTCCGGATGTGACGGGAACTGGCGCTCGAACCTCGCTAGCGCTGCTTTCTGGCGCGGGCTTCGGCTCGGTCGGCGCTGCTTTTTGCGCTCGGGCTTTCTTGGGCACTGAGACTGCCGGGGTCCCCACTGGATCGGGCTTTGAGTGTCCCGCCGGGTCTGACTTGGGCGCGTCGGGGGGCAGGACTCGGGCGGGCACTTCGGCGTGCCGAGCCACATCCGGGCAGAGAGAAGGGTCGATTCTGGACCCGGGTGGACGTTTGCCGAGGTCTCGGCCGCAGACTGCGCAGGGGATTGAAACCCAACCGGCCTGAGAGTTGAGTGGTACTCCTGGAGGAGCCGATCGAGGCTCTGGGGTGGACTCATCCTGAATGGGCAGTCGCGGCCGAAGCCTGGTGTCTGGGGCCACCGCTGCCACGCCGGCTTCCACCGCCTGCGCTGCCCCTCTCCTCTCAGCTGCTCCTGCCACGCTCGATATTCCTTCGGGTTCATTCTTCTTTCCTCCTAGTAATCCCACGGTTAAAACCTCCAGTGCGTCGTTCTCACAGCGTCCGTAAAAACTGCAGCGCCGGTTGTACGCCCGGCATGCCCCTTTGTTCCCATGTACCGCCGACCACTCGGTTTGTTGCGCGGCGATTTTCATCCGCTCGATGTGTCCTTCGATAATACTGACGTTATGTTTAACTGTTGTCAAGTCGACCAGCACGGTTCGCTTCAGCCCCTCGTCTGCATTCTTGGGCGCGACGATGTGCGAGAAACGAAACTGTTTAGTATCTAGTCCCAGACTCAGAATAAACGCCGCGTAGACGTTCAGCTGTACCGAGACCTTGAGCTGTGCCGCGGTGAGCGCGTACCCCGCGCACGCGGCGCTCTTGTAATCGATGATCTCAACGATGCCTGGATCCTGTTCCCGGGTTTCGCCCTGCCCGTCCACGTATTCGCCGCGGTTCGGTACTATGAGATCGATGTACCCCTCGAGCACCGTGTCGGCGAGTTTGAATGTGTTTTCAAAATCCCGCTCGATGCAAAGATCGTTTCCACGCGCGGGCAGAAAGTGCCTAATCTTCCCCGCCAGTTTGCCGAGCACGTTTTCCCCCGTGCGCATGAAATGCTCCAGCTGGAAGTGGAACGTGGTGCCGTCGTCCTGCGCCGCGGTGGATGGGTCCTTCTCCTTCCCCGGGTAGTTGAACCACCACTTGCGCGGGCAACCTGTCGCCGTCTCGCCCTCGTACTTCCCTGCGAACTTCTCGATCTGGGAAACGGACGTGTAGACAAGCTGGCCGTTCTCGACCGCGTGCTTGCCGACAAACCAGGGGTGCCGGTCTCTCATGCCTGCGCCACCAGTGATTTAACACGCTCGATCATTTTCGTTTCTCCTCCAGCCACTCGCCAAGACCTACCACCAGAACAGCGACACAAACCGTGCAAATGAAAGCGCCAATGAATGCTCGCAGATCCAAATCCATTTCAGTAATCCCGCGCCTCTTCGAACGTCATGAAAAAATGAATCCCTTTCGTGCACTCCACTCGGATGTCTGAGTCCAGCGTTGCGCTCACGTCTGTACCAACGCAATAAACAAACTGGCTGTCATGTGTTGATCGCAGGGGGCGCGGTGAGGAGTCCCATTTTCCGTCAATCCACGCAGCCAACACGCGCACTGCTGAGGCGCGACACTTGCGTCCGACCAGCGATGAAACGCGCGCAGCGCCCTCGAGGATCTGTAGTTTCAACACCACACCCTCGGCTTTTTTGAACGCAATAAACGCCCCTTCCGTGGGGCAGATGGAAAAAGCGGGCAGGTTCGCGCCCACCAGGTTCGCGCCCACCAGGTTCGCGCCCACCAGGTTCGCGTCTCGCAGGTCCGCGTCTCGCAGGTCCGCGCTCGCCAGGTACGCGCCCTCCAGGTCCGCACTCTTCAGGTCCGCACCCCGCAGGTTCGCGCTCCGCAGGTTCGCACCCTCCAGGTTCGCGCTCGCCAGGTTCGCGCCACGCAGGTCCGCGTTCACCAGGTTCGCACCCCGCAGGTTCGCGCGCTTTCCCTGCGCTGGGTCTTTCAACCACTCTGAGTGTTGCTCCAAAATCTCTTTAAGGTTTTCCATTTTTCCCTTCCTCTCAACCACATACCTTAACAGTTAATTTATGCCGATGCAACCTGCTGCATTATCGTCCCTGCGCTTATCCCCCGCGCTAGTGTCTTACCTACCCTCGGCGCTGTGCGCAGCCAGTCGGGCAGGCGGTACAGCGTCACGCTAGACGGCACTCCGTCAATCCGCTGCTTCGTGCGCTCGAACCCTGCGAGACGCAACGAGCGGGAAATTCCTTGCATGCTCCTCCTCTCGCCGCTGCCCTCCGACGCGAGGTGGTCCAGCACCTGATACGGGCGCACCCACTCCGGGCGTTTCTCGGGTTCCAGCGTGCGCAGCCAGTCAACGATACGCTCGGAGTCGCCGTCCGCGCCAACGCGGGCTTGCGCATTCGCCTCGGCGCGCCGGGCGTGCTCACCAGTCATGTGCCAGACCTCGCCCGCCTCGAGCCGGGCCACCGCCTCGGCGAATAGCTGGTCTCGGTCCGCGGCGAGCGCCTCGCGATCCAGCCGCGTGACGCGCACGGGCCAGTAGCGCCGATTGCCCGTCTCGTCCTCCAAATAGTCCTCTGAGTTTGTCGTGCCGATGAACACGCTACGCCGGGGGAATTCGCTCGGAGTGGCCGCATATGGCACGCGGTACGTGTCCACACACTCAGCAATGAACGCCTTGATTCGCGTTTTCTCGACCTTTCGCATGCCCTCCAGCTCGTTCAGTTCAGCAAGCCAGTATTTAGTTGCTACCATCCGCGCTTCTTTGGTTCCTAGATCCGGCGCGCTGGATGTCCCCCAGGCCCCACCCAGCATGCGGACGAACGTGGATTTTCCCACGCCCTGCTTGCCCTCTAGAATCACCACGGTATCTAGCTGGCAGCCGGGCCTGAGTCCCCGCGCGGCCAGGCCGATGAAAAACCGTCGGCTGATTTCACGCACGTATTCCGCGCCGTCTCGCTCCACGTCCACGCCGAGGTAGCGCTCGAACGCGGTATCGAGCCGGTCGACGCCGTCCCACTCGAGACCGTTCAGGTATTCTTGCACGGGATCATAGGGGTTCTCTGCGGCGATGCGCGCCGCAATTTCCATGACCGCTTTACTGTTATTGCAGCTCAAACGGTAGGGCGGTCCCTGCAGCCAGACTGTGATTGCGGTGTGGAGGGTTTCGGGCAGCCACACCTTGAGCGGCCCACCTCGCAACTCCACGCGACGGGAGAATGTGTTGAACACGATAACGCCCTTCCATTCGGGCGAGTTCCGCAAAATGGTTTCGACGTTTCGCATGGTGTTTTTGATGTCTCCGTCGGCGGTGTAGTCGAGGTCATCCGCCCACTCGCCTCCTATACCGCTATCCGCTTTTGGGCCCCTCTCGGCGTCTTCGGCCACCTCTCGCAACGCTTTGCCCGCGTCCTTGTTGAACGTCGCACGGCGCGCACGCTCCTCCTCAATCTGTTTTCGGTGCCGAGCCAGCTTTTGGTCGAACAAGTCGAGCCAGTAATACAACCCCTCCGGCTCAGTTTCCATCGCAGTGATGGACGGGCGCGCAATCGCCTGCGCCGTCTCGGTGGATACTCCCGGGGGCAACAAGCGCGCCATGGCGAACGTGAGCGCGTTCAGGTTCGTGTCGCGCTTGCCTGGCAGTGCTAGCGGCTCGCCCGCGAGCACGCTGGTAATGAGTTCTTTCTCGCCCTTGGCCCGACACCGGCGCAACGACGCGCGCAAATCGTAGAGGTCAGTTACCTGGGCGGGTGGGGGAGGAGGTGCCGATCGCGGGGCGGCGCGCGCGCGGTCGAGGATTCCCTGCACGTCGAGCGGGCGCCCCTCGTGGATATTTGTGAATGACTCACGGCCTTTCGGCACGCGATTGACGAAATACAGCCGGCTCGCATCCTTGCACGATGTGTCGTGTGGAACGGCGAGCTCTTTCATCGCCTGCGCCCAGAATGTTGGCCATTCGCGGGCGAGCACCGGGCGGGAGAGCTCGAA